>ERZ808046.404-NODE-404-length-41599-cov-6.051250_pt1 | contig 41599 bp, 37 predicted proteins | sample MGYA00380196_ERZ808046 | MGnify/ENA primary metagenome ERZ808046 (study PRJEB31490, sample SAMN06133421) | mouse gut metagenome | isolation source: Z6_2 | host: mice | place: China: Chengdu | collected 2015-05 ...
GTCTCCTTCAGAAGCTCCATGCAGAAATCTGCCATTTCCCGCTCCTGCTCCCGGCACCTTCTGGTACGCAGAACTCCGTCCAGAAGATGGTAGGTAATGTTTTTTTGACAGGCGGTAAGCAGGTTGTGATAGACGCTTAAATCACCGAACAGACGGATATTCTGAAAGGTTCTGGCAATCCCTTTTTCCGCAATCACATGGGTGGGAAGGCCGTTGATTTTCTCTCCGTCAAAAAGGATCTGGCCTTCTGTGGCGTCGTAGACTCCGGTAATCATGTTAAACAGAGTCGTCTTGCCTGCACCGTTGGGGCCGATAATTCCGTAAATACTGCCTTTTGGTACATCGATACTGATGTCATTGGATGCAGTGATTCCGCCAAAACGTTTCACTACATGATCCAGCTTCAGTATGATCTCCTGTCCGTCCATAAGCTACCTCTCCTTTCCCCGTCCCCCAATTCCTGAGCAAAATTTTTTCATCCCCCGGATACTGAATTCCCTGGTCCCCATCAGCCCGGAGGGTTTGAAGATAATCACCAGGACGACCAGAAGTCCGTAAAATACCATTCTCCATTCCTGGACAGAGCCGAACCGCAGCACCTCGGGCAAAGGCACCAGTATTAAGGAAGCAATGATTGTTCCCGTCAGGCTTCCGCATCCCCCTAAGATCACCGTCATCACCAGCTCGTCCGATTTAACCATATTGAACATGGAGGGGTTCAGATAGTGCATATAGTGGGCCAGCAGTGCGCCTGAAATTCCGCACAAGGCACAGCTGATGCCCATTGCCAGCATCTTATAACCGGCCACATTGGCGCCGATGGAGGCGGTTGCCAGTTCCTCTTCCCGTACCGCAATACAGTTGCGTCCCTGTTTGGAGCGCAGAAAGTTGTGGAGCCCCCAGACAATCATAATGATAAAAATAAGGACTAAGGGAAAGGTGGTTCCCCTGGGAACATCCGTCAGGCCTCTGGCCCCGCCAGTGAGATCGGGAAGGTTCTCGATCAGAAGCTTTGTAACCTCGCCGATTCCCAGGGTGGCAATCACAAAATAGTCTCCTCGCAATTTCAAGGTAGGGTAACCGATCAGGATCCCTATGCCAAAAGCAGCTGTCATGCCTGCAAATACCCCTACCAGTATGGGAACGTGGAACGTTTTTGTGACGAGGGCTGAGGTGTAGGCGCCGATGGCCATAAATCCGGCATGTCCCATGGAAAAAAGGCCGGTAAACCCGGTAAGAATGGAAACGCCTAATATTGCAATCATGTATATGCCTGTTAAAGTGGCAACTCCAATCCAGTAATTCATGTTCCATTCCTCCCTTATGCCTTGTCTTCCGTGGCCTTACCCATAAGGCCAGAGGGGCGTACAAATAATACGATCACAAGCAGCAGGTATGCAAAAATATCTCTCATGGAAGAGGAAAGATAGCTTGCGATCATGGTCTCTCCTATCCCTAAGAGTATGGCCCCTAATACCGCTCCGGGGATACTTCCCAGACCGCCGAACACAGAGCTGATAAAGGCCTTGTTGGTCATGGCAGTACCAAGGGTGGGAAAGGCGGTATATTTGGCTCCCAGAAGGGCTCCCGCCAGCCCGGCCAGGGACCCGGCAATCATAAATACGATGAGAATCAGTTTCTGTACATTCACCCCCATAATGGAGGTAGCCTCCAGGTCAAAGGACGCGCCCCGGATCGCCAGGCCTGCCCTGGATTTGCGGATGAACAGCTCCACCCCTATGAGGGCAAGCATGCTGACCACAAATATAATCAGGTCAATCTGCCCGATGCTGGCTCCCAGAATATGGATGGACTGGCTGGAAAAATTGACCGGATAGGCCCGGAAACGGCTGGAAAAGCTGATAATGATCAGATTCTCGCACATGGTGGAGATTCCCAGGCCCGTAATCAGCAGATAGATCCGGCGGGCTTTCTTTTGCAGAAGAGGGCGGTAGCCTAAAATCTCGATGAGCATGGCAAGGCCTCCTGCCGCCAGCACCGCAATCAGGATTCCCAGATACAAATTCTGCACCAGATTGCTTAAGAAAAAGAAAGCACAGAAAGCGCCAATGGTAACCGTAATGCTGTGGGCAAAGTTAGTAAAATTCAAAAGGCTGTAAATTAATGAGTACCCAACCGCCATCAGTGCATAAATACTGCCAATGGACAGTCCGTTCACTAACTGCTGAAAAAACACAAATGATCCCTCCTCTGCTTCTTTTATCCGAATATCTGGTCTGTAGAGGGGGATATCCTTCTAAAAGAATATCCCGTCTCCATTCTCATTTACTCAAAACGGTATTCATCCAGATTCACAAATTTGTCGCCTTCAATTTTAAAAATGGATGCGGTACGTATGGGGTTGTGGGTTTCCGGATTGATAGAGATCACGCTGGTCAGGCACTGCACATCCTTTGCCTTTTCCATTTCATCCCGGATCTTTTCCGGGTCGGCAGATCCTGCCTTCTCAATGGCATATCTGATCAGTTCATAGCAGTCCTAGTCAAGATAGGCGTCGGTTCCCGCTTTATCCGGATCCATTTCCCATCTTTCCTGGAAAGCAGTTTTAAAATCCATTAATTCCGGGTTGTTGGTGTCCATGGCGCAGGGGAACACGGCTCCCTGGACTTCTTCCTGGGCAATCTCAAAGAGATCCTGCATCATCCATGCATCCACGCCCAGGAACGGGACATCGATCCCCAGGCTTCTGGCCTGCTTTGCGATCAGTCCTACCTCTTTGTAATTGGCCGGAATCATAAATGCATCAAAATCCCCGTTCTCTTTTATTTTGGAAAGCTGGGCCCGGAAATCCACATCCCCTGTCTTATAGGCCTCAGCGATGGCAATCTGACCGCCTTTGGCTTCAAATGCTTCTGTAAAGTTCTGGGTGATTCCCAGGGAATACTCGCTGCTGATCTCATAGAGTATGGCTACTTTTTTGTACCCCAGCTTATCAAAGGCATAACCTCCCATGATATCGCCAAGCTGGGGATCTGACAGACAGATACGGAACGCGTAGGGACGTACAGACCCGTCTTCCTCCCTCTGGGTAACCTTATAGTTGGTTCCGGTGGTGGTAATATGGGGAACCTTGTATTCCTCACACACCTCATCAAGAGCGATGGCTCCTGAGGAAGAATCCGGGCCGATAAAAGCGATGACTCCGTCATTCTGCAATGCCTTCCTGGCCGCGTTGGTTGTCTCCACGGCGTCCCCCCGGTTGTCATAGATCTTAAGCTCCACCTGTTTACCGAGAATTCCCCCAGCACCAGGGCAGCCATCACACTTAAAGGAGTGCTGAGCATGTTGGGGGTGTTCACAGCCGCCAGCCGCAGGCCGTCGATGGCAAGCTCCAGAATCAAAAACTGCCAGACCAGAGGAATGTTTGTGGGATCCTTCACCGCAATGAATTCAAAGCCCGCCGGAATCCATTCCGGGCGCTGCATCAGAAGCAAAAAGGTGGGCGTAATAAAATAGGTCAATATGGCAATCAAAAACCTGGACAGCCGCAGATAGGTTCCGGTGATGGGAGGGAAGTAGTAGTCATCCGCCTCCTCCACAATATCAAAGATAGAGGTGGGGGCAATCATGGCGGAGGGAGAATTATCCACCAGGATCACCACATCCCCTTCCAGTATCTGCGCCGAGGCGGTGTCGGGACGCTCCGTGAACTTAAATTTGGGAAAGGGATTATACCACTTTTTCTTATAAAGACACTCCGCCAGGCTTTCCTGATTCATGGTCAGGGCGTCTACCTGAATATGGTCGATACGCTCCCGGAGCTTACTCAGGAAAGCATGATCTACCCGGTCATTCATGTAGCAGAGCACGATATCCGTCTGAGAGCTGTTTCCCGCATGATGCATTTCCATGCAGAGCTGATTGCTCCTGATCCTTCTTCGGATCAACGCGGTGTTAAAGACAACGGTTTCCACAAACCCGTCCTTGGAGCCGCGCAGCACCTTATCCTTTTCCGGCTCTTCCACCCCTCTGGCCGGGTAACTCCTGGAATCAATCAGAAGGCACTTATCATAACCCTCGATAAAAAGAGCAAACACGCCTGACATGATAAAATAGGCAATTTTGTCCCAGTCATCCTGCAGATCCACCTCCACGTAGGGAATACAGGTCTTAGACATTTCGTGAGCGTTTTCTGGCATGTCTTCTTCCTTGATGGTGATAAAATACTGAAGCATTTTCTGCATCAGATCATCCTTGCAAAAGCCGTCGATCAGATACATACAGGCATCCCGTCCGCCGATCCTTATCACCCTGTACACAATATCAAAGCTGGTATCAACAGACAGATATTTGTTTAAATATCTCATATTTTCAGAAAGTGAGGTTGTCATCTTACTCATAATTACGCTCCTTTGAAAGTTGGTATCTGTTATTATGAGGCAAAAATGTCTGTTTTATGCAATTTTTGTATGGACGATCTTTCAGGCATGACATTGTAAATAGTGCTGAAAAGTGTTATGATAAAAAAACTGTAAACAACAGTACAACTGCGCAAAGGAGGGTCAGCATGGATTCTTATAAGATTATTACCAACACAACGGCGGATTTGCCCGAAGAATATATCAGAGAAAATCACCTTGGCCTGGTTTATTTCAATTATATTATGGACGGAGTCTCTTATGGAAAAGATCAGGAACTTGACTGGAAAGAATTTTACCGTCTGATGAGGAAAGAAGGAAAGCTTCCCACCACATCTCAGGTAAATCCTCAGCAGTATAAAGAATACTTTACAGAGTTTCTTAAGGAAAACAAGAATCTTCTTTATCTTTCCTTTTCCTCTGGCCTGAGCGGCTCCTGCCAGAATGCGATGCTCGCCGCGGAGGAACTTATGGAAGAGAACGGGGACTGCCAGATCATCGTGGTGGACTCCAAATGTGCTTCCATGGGGGAAGGACTCTTTGTCCATAAGGCCCTTCAGATGCAAAAAGAGGGAAAGTCCATGAAGGAGACTGCCGGGAATCTGAACGCTCTGGTTCCTCACCTCACTCATGTTTTTACGGTGGATGATTTAAATCACCTCTACCGGGGCGGACGGGTAAGCAGGGCTGCCGCCATTGTGGGAACCATCGCGGCAATCAAACCCATCCTTCATGTGGATGATGCGGGATGTCTGATTCCCATCAGCAAAGTCCGCGGACGAAAGAAATCCTTAAATGCGTTGGTCGATTATATGGAGGAGAAGACAAAAGGCTGCCTTGACAAAAATGATATCGTCTTTATCAGCCATGGAGATGCCTTAGAGGACGCAGAATACGTGAAAGCTGAGATAGAAAAACGTTTCGGCATAAAGGAATTTAAAATTAATCACATCGGGCCGACCATCGGAGCCCATTCGGGGCCGGGGACAATCGCTCTGTTTTTTGTGGGAAACTCCCGCTGAAAAAGCTGGCCTTTGGCCAGCTTTTTTTACAGCAGGGAAAGCGCACTGATGTGTGCCCGGATTGTAAGGAATCCTCTCGCCTGCATGAGTCTCTTCCTGTGGCGATTAATATTCTTTCATATATTCCCCGTGAGCGGCGATCAGCTCATCACACATGGAGATAATGTCAGGAATATTCAGCTCAGCAGCGGTATGGGGATCCATCATGGCTGCCTGATAAATCTTTTTGCGGTCTCTGTCTTTTGCCGCCTCTATGGTGAGAAGCTGTACATTGATATTGCTCATGTTCATGGCTGCAAGCTGGGTGGGAAGAGAACCTACATGGCAGGGGGTGATGCCGCTTCCGTCCACCAGACAGGGAACCTCCACACAGGCCTCGGAAGGCAGGTTATCGATCAGTCCCCGGTTTAATACATTGCCGCCAATCTTGTATGGCTTATTTGTGACAATTGCTTCCATTATGTAGGAGGCATACTCACGGGAGCGCTCATGGGTGATAGCTCCGTTATCCAGTATGGATTCCTTTTCTTTCTCCCAGCCTTCAATCTGGCTGATACAGCGGCGGGGATATTCATCTAACGGAATCTGATAATCCTCAATCATCTCAGGATACTTGCTCTTGATGAAGAAAGGGTTGTACTCCGAGTTATGCTCGCTGGATTCCGTGCAGTAATATCCAAGGTGGCGGATATATTCATACCGAACCATATCGTTATGTTTTTCATTTTTGTTCTTTTCTTCTGCGCGGCGACGGATTTCAGGATAAAGATCATTGCCGTCTCTGTCTCTGAGCTTTAAAAGCCAGGCCATGTGGTTAATTCCGGCAATCAGCTCCGTGCGGCCCTCCAGCTTATCCTCCATGCCAAGTCCTTTCAGCAATGATTCCGAACACACCTGAACACTGTGGCACAGGCCGACGGTTTTCACCTTTGTAAAGCGCTGCATATATCCGGTCAGCATGGCCATGGGATTGGTATAATTGAGGAAATATGCCTCCGGACAAACCTCTTCCATATCCCTGGCAAACCCCTCCAGAACGGGAATGGTGCGCAGAGCCCGCATGATTCCGCCAATCCCAAGGGTATCGGCAATGGTCTGCTTAAGGCCGTACTTCTTGGGGATTTCAAAATCAGTAATGGTACAGGGGTCATAACCTCCCACCTGAATGGCGTTTACCACAAAGGTTGCGCCCGCAAGGGCCGCCTTGCGGTTGGATACTCCAAGATAAGTATTGATTTTGGCACGTCCTTCGTTTACATTTTTGTTGATGGCAGAGAGTATGATATTGGATTCCTCCAGCCGCTTTTCATCAATATCATACAGTGCAATCTCGGCGTCCCGAAGCGCGGGAGTACACATACAATCCCCCAGGACATTTCTTGCAAATACCGTACTTCCGGCGCCCATGAATGTGATTTTTAACATAGTCTTTCGCTCCTTTTTATGTGCTTGTCAGTAGATTATGATCAGTATAGAGGATAAAGGGAAAATTTCATAGAAAATTTGTTGCGGAAAAATTGTCATGATGTTGCTTAATGGCGGTGAGTTTCGCACACGTTTCCGTTTTGGCCTGTTCCCCGAACTGATGGATTACCTTGAAAAGTGGCTATTGAAGTATTAGAAAACTGATAGACTTTGTTTCCCGGTTATGTTATACTGAATATGTCACAAGAAAGAGTTTTATAATCGGGAGGTGAACATAATATGACTGAAAAAGAAATGATGCAAAGAAATATTGAAGACTTTTCCCGTGTACAGGAATGGATGTTACTTTTAGATAAAGAATCTGAGGCTTATAAAGCAATAAAACGCAGATATATTGATTTAAAAGTTATTCTCACATCATCCGGTGTGAATCTCACAGAAATTGACCGAATCAAAGAATAGAAAAGAAAAAATTAAAATAACAGTAAATCCTAAAGGGTACAAAGTCTATCAGGCAGTACCCTTTTATATAAAGGACGTCTGGCAAAATGACATCCGTTATTCCATGAACATAAAATACAGGAGAAATCAGACATGTATCATTGTCATATTCATTTCTATCTGGCAGGCCGTCAAAACAGAGTGTTTGAAATCATAAAAGAGTCATCCCCTCTTATGAATTTTACCCACGAATTTTCTGAAAGCGAAAAGCCTGTGGATGACTTAGCTGCAAAGGCCGATGTGATCATAGTAAATCTGCAGAACCTGAAAGCAAAAGAGATGCTGCCCGCACTGTTATCAGATGCAGATACAAAAAAAGAACTTATTTTACTTGCGGAGCCAAATCAGATACCGTCTCTCAAAGGCTTTCTGGAGCAGGTCAAAGATATCTGGACCATGCCCATGGAAGAGGATGAGATCCGCTTCCGGTTCCTCAGATGGCAGCAAACCTGCAAAATGAGCAAGGATTTCTGGCAGACCAGCCACTTTTTTGATGCCACCATCAATAATATACCGAATCTGATCTGGTATAAGGATAAGTCAGGCGTTCATGAGAAGGTAAATAATAGTTTCTGTAAAACTGTGGGAAAGACCAAAGAACAAGTACAGGGACAGAGGCATGCCTACATCTGGGATGTGGAGGAGGACGACCCGGCCTGTATTGAATCAGAAAACGAAGTTATGCGCAAAAGGCAGACGGTTGTTTCCGAAGAAATGGTAAAAACCGGCGAGGGACAGAAATTACTCACCACTTATAAATCTCCTCTTTATGATATCGACGGCAGCGTGATGGGCACTGTGGGCGTTGCCATTGATGTGACGAAAGAGAGGGCTTATGAGGAGGAGATTGTACAGAAAAACCAGGCTCTTGAAACAATTTTTACCAATCTGGACTGCGGCGTTATGCATCACACCATGGACGGGAAACGAATCATCAGCGTCAACCAGGCAGCTCTTCGTATTCTGGGCTATGCTTCCAAAGAAGAACTGCTGGAGGAAGGTTTCTTTATGGTTGCCTCATCTGTCTGTGAAGAAGACCGTCCGAAGCTGGAAAAGAGCATCAAACAGTTAAAGACCATAGGAGAAAGCGTCAGCGTGGAATACCGCGTCCGCCATAAGGACGGGAAGCTGGTACATGTGATAGGGAATGTGAAGCTCCTGGAAGAAAACGGAGAGCTGATCTATCAGCGTTTCCTGCTGGATTGGACGGCTCAGAAGCAACAGGAAAAACAGCAGGAGAGACGCCACAGGGAACTGATCCAGGCGCTCAGCGTTGATTATGAGTTTGTCTGCTTCGTTGATCTTAAGACGGGTTTTGGGATCCCTCTTCAGAGCAACAGGGCGGAAGGACATATCTTTGAATCTCTTTTCAGAGAGGGGAAATCCTTTGAAGAGAGCATGGAACAGTACATAAAGGATTATGTATATGCGGAGGACAGGGAAATCATGCGGCAGTCGTCCTCTCTGGAAGGACTGGAAAGAGAACTGTCGGTAAAAGAGCTTCTCTATGTAAATTACCGCATTTCCAAAGGGGAAGATGTTGAATACTATCAGTTAAAGGCGGTGCGTACCGGAGAATGGAATACGGGCCAGGGGATTGTGGTAGGATTCCGCAGTGTGGATGATGAGATCCGAAATGAAATGGAAAAGAAAAACCTGTTGGAAGATGCCCTCATGCAGGCGAACCGGGCCAATAAAGCCAAAAGTGTTTTCCTTTCCAATATGTCCCATGATATCCGCACCCCCATGAATGCTATTGTAGGGTTCACCTCCCTGGCGATCAGCCATATTGACCGTAAAGAGCAGGTGGAGGAATATCTGAAGAAAATCATGACATCGGGGAACCATCTGCTGAGCCTGATCAATGATGTGCTGGATATGAGCCGTATCGAGAGCGGAAAGATCCGTCTGGAAGAGACGCCCTGCAGTCTGCCGGATATCCTGCATGGCCTGCGGAGTATTTTACAGGCCGATGTCCATGCCAAGCAGCTTGAACTCTATATCGATGCGGTGGATGTACTGGACGAAGAGATTTATTGTGACAAGCTCCGTTTAAATCAGGTGCTTTTAAATCTGCTTAGCAATTCCGTAAAATATACGGGGGCAGGCGGCTCAGTAAGTCTGATGATTACCGAAAAAGCCGGCGCTCCCAAAGGGTACGCCAACTATGAATTTACGATCAGAGATACGGGCATCGGTATGAGCGAGGAGTTTGTGGCCCATATCTTTGAGCCTTTTGAAAGAGAAAAGACCACAACTCTCAGCGGGATACCGGGAACCGGACTGGGAATGGCAATCACCAAGAATATCGTGGATATGATGCAGGGCACCATCAGTGTAAAAAGTGAAAAGGGTGTGGGTACGGAATTTAAAGTATTGTTTACATTCCGTTTAAGCTCAGAAGCGCAGGTAATACGGGAGATACCTGAACTGAAAAACTGCAGGGCACTGGTGGTTGACGATGATTTTAATTCCTGTGACGGAGTTACCTATATGCTGAGCCAGCTTGGTCTGCGGGCTGAGTGGACTCTTTCCGGAAAAGAAGCGGTTTTGCGTACCCGTCAGGCGGCAACGCGCGGAGACGATTATTCGGTGTATATCGTGGACTGGCTGCTGCCGGATATGAATGGAGTGGAGGTAACCCGCAGGATTCAAAAGGAAACGGGCGGAAATGTACCCGTGATCGTACTTACGGCCTATGACTGGTCAGATATCGAAGACGAAGCCAGAGAAGCCGGTGTTTCCGCATTTTGCAGCAAACCGATTTTCTTATCGGAGTTAAGGAACTGCCTGCGTACGGTGATCGATGCGGCAGCGGAAGAAACGGAAGCAGAAATAGAAGAAACAAAGCCGGTAAGGCATTGGATGGGGCGTATCCTGCTGGCAGAGGACAATGAACTGAATCAGGAAATTGCCGTGGCGATTCTGGAAGAGGCGGGCTTTAGCGTGGAAGTTGCCGGAGACGGGCAGATCGCAGTGGATATGCTCCGGAAATCTGAACCTGGCTATTATCAGCTGGTGCTGATGGATGTCCAGATGCCTCTGATGAACGGTTATGAAGCGACCAAGCTGATCCGAAACTTTGAAAATAGAAAGCTCGCATCCATACCCATTCTGGCAATGACGGCCAACGCATTTGAGGAGGATAAACGGGAGGCTTTGGTGTGCGGGATGAATGGCCATATCGCCAAGCCTATCGATGTTGAGAAATTGTTTGAGGCAATGGACAAAGTAATGGCCTGAATCGAGCAGGGAAGATTTCCCCTGCGCATAAAAAATGGACTGTCAGTAATCGGGCAGTCCATTTTGATAAAAAAGTTTAAACGTCAGGAAACGATGGTTCAGGCTTGCAGATTTTCACCGTCCTGTGAACACCGCCACAGAGCGTGGGCGCATAACAAATTCCCGTTTAATCCGCACTTCCTCCCCTTCCGGATAATAATAGCGGCCGTCTCCGTCTCCCCAGGTATTGACGCTTAAATACCATGCACAGTGATGGCTCAGGGCAGGAACCGTGATGGTAACATTCTCCCAATACGCATTGATGGCGATATATACCAGATCATCCTTTCCGGTCTCCGTATTATATCCTGCAAAGCAAACGGCAAAGGTCATGGTATCTCTTGAAATTTCAGTATCCTCTGCATTGGCGCCATGGGTGCGGAGAGGCTCCATACCGCAGATGGCATCCGGAAGTTTCTTACGGATGACGGGATGTTTATGCCGGTAAGCGATCATAAATTTGAAAAAATCAAAAAAATCCCGGTTCTTCTCAAGCAGCCCCCAATCCAGCCAGGAAATCTCATTGTCCTGGCAATAAGCATTATTATTTCCGGACTGAGAGTTTCCAAATTCATCCCCGGCAAAAAACATAGGAGTCCCGCGGCTGCACATCAATGTTGCACAGGCATTGCGCATCATCCGAAAACGCAGGCTCAGCACCTCAGGATCCTCTGTATCGCCCTCTATTCCACAATTCCAGCTTCGGTTATCATTAGAACCGTCCGTATTGTTCCAGCCGTTTTCTTCATTGTGCTTTTCATTATAAGAGTAAAGATCGTATAAGGTGAAACCATCGTGACAGGTAATAAAATTAACGCAGGAATTGTATCCGGCATAATTGTTGTTATTGTCAGAATAATATCCGCCGTACAGATCACCGGAACCGGAAATACTCCAGGCCGCATCCCAGGCCTGCCAGAAATCACCTTTCAAAAAGCTTCGTATGGAATCCCGGTAACGGCCGTTCCATTCTGCCCAGCGCTTACTTGCAGGGAATCTCCCCACCTGATACATTCCGCCTGCATCCCAGGCCTCTGCGATCAGTTTCACATTGCGCAGTACCGGATCCGTTGCCAAAAGCTCTAAAAGCGGCGGATTATTCAGAGGCGATCCATCCTCATGCCGCCCGAGGATGCTGGCAAGATCAAAACGGAAACCGTCAATCCGGTAACTCACCGCCCAATAGCGCAGACATTCCAGTATCATGAGACGGACAATGGGGTTATTACAGTTTAACGTATTTCCGCAGCCGCTGAAATTATAATAATTTCCCTCCGGGGTCAACATGTAATAGACTTTATTGTCAAAGCCCTTAAAGCAAAAAGTAGGTCCATGCTCGTTACCTTCCGCGGTATGGTTAAATACCACATCCAATATCACCTCAATCCCATTGTCATGGAAGGCCTTGATCAGCTTTTTCAGTTCTGTGCCCTCCTGGTTGTACTCATTGGCAGAGATATAGCTGATATTGGGTGCAAAAAAACCAACCGTATTATAGCCCCAGTAATCATATAGGGTTTTGCCGTTTACTTCCCGGGAATTCATGGTCTCATCAAATTCAAAGATCGGCATCAGCTCTACCGCGTTGATGCCAAGATCTTTCAGATACGGGATTTTTTCCATCAAACCTGCAAAGGTACCCCGATGCGTGACACCGGAGGAAGGATGATAGGTAAATCCTCTTACGTGGAGCTCATAAATAATAAGATCGCTCATGGTACGGGTAGATTGCGGCATTTCTCCCCAGTCAAAAACATCCCTGACCACCCGTGCGTGGTAGCCGCCGAATTTTTTATCTCCCCAAAGCCTTTGCCCCGCTACGGATCTGGCGTAAGGATCCAGCAAAACGGCATTGCGGTTAAAGGTCAGTCCATTCTCCGGCTCGTAAGGGCCGTCGATCTGATATGCATATTCAAATTCTTCAATATCCAGCCCAAACACGATCATGGAATAGACATCCCCGATTTTATAGGCATCAGGAAAAGGGAGCCGGGCATAAGGTTCTATGGCATCTCTGTGAAAAAGAAGAAGCGTACAGGAAGTTCCATAATGAGTGTGAACCGTAAAATTCACGCCAACCGGCAGCATCATGGCTCCATGTACGTCAAATAATCCTGGTCTTACCGGAAATCCCTCAATCTCCGCCATGGGAGTCAGAGATTTATTGATTTCAGGGACATATTTTTGTGTATAAAGTCTCAAGCATTGCCTCCTTTCAAGTAAGGGCTCCAAAACAAAGTATTTTAACAGTATAGCCGATAATCTGTAAAAGTGCAATAAATACTTGTATTGCTTCGTAAGAAAAGATAGAATGGAGAGAGCATAAAGGAGACTGGCATGAAAAAAGCATTGATAGAATCCGGACGGATTTATGGTTTTAAAGATTTTTTGCGTATTCCCATGATGGTCTGTCCCTTTTATACGCTGGTAAAAGCAGGAAACCACATACTGTCCGCACTTGTTCCATCCCTGCAGGTACTGGCAACGGCTGCCTTTGTGGATACGGCATTTATGATTTTTGAAGGCAGGGCAAAACAGGGAGAAATTTATCTGCCGCTTCTCGCCATGATTCTGATCATTTTCTATAACAATTTAAACTGGCAGCTCATGAGCTATATCAATTTAAAGTCAGAAATGCGCCTTACCAGACTGTATCGAAGCACCATGGCAGAAAAGAGAGCCCGGCTGGAGTATCAGTACATAGAGGACAATGACACTTGGGATTTGGTAAACCGTACCTGCACGGATCCGGTTGGAAAAGTAAACGGCGGTTTTGACAATATGATGGGTGCTGTCGGAATCCTTGTAAGGGTAATCTCTCTTCTGATGATTCTGATGGCTCAGGTGTGGTGGGTAGGGATAGCCATTGTAGCGATATCCGTGCCGTTATTTGCCCTTGCCATCAAAAGCGGGAGGAAAATATATGAGGAAAACAAAGAGGCTGCAAGGCTCACCCGAAGAGCAGATTATTTAAGGAGCGTTTTGCAGGGGCGTGAAAATGTGGAAGAGCGCACCATGTTTGGTTACAGCAGTACAGTGAATCATGAGTGGCGTCAAAAGTATGAGTCGGCAAGAAGAATCAATCAAAAGGTGGATGCAAAGTATTTCGTGAGAATGAAAGGTTCGAGCCTAATCACAGTGCTCCTTTCCATACTTATCGTCTGTGTCCTGCTCTTTCCCTTAAGAAACGGAAGTGTGAGCATTGGAATGTATTACCATCAGTGACAGGCAAAAAGAACAGACAAAGCAGGAGCTTGACCGCGTGTGCCAACTGGCGGGAACAGATAAAAATGACGGCTGCTTTGAGAAAGGCTATGATACCATGCTCTCCAGAGAATTTGACGGTACGGAGCTTTCCGGAGGGCAGTGGCAGAGAATTGCCATTGCCCGGGGATTTTTCAGAGATCATGATCTGATCATCCTGGACGAACCGACAGCGGCCATCGACCCTTATAAGGAAACACGGATCTACAATCAGTTTGCGGAGATTTCCAGAAGTAAATCGGCTGTGATTGCGACCCACCGCCTTGGGTCAGTGAAACTGGCTGACCGTGTTCTTGTCATGAAGGAAGGAAAGGCAATTCAGCTTGGAACCCATGCGGAACTGATGGCACAGGAAGCCGGGGAATATCGGCGGTTGTACCATGCACAGGAAAAATGGTACCAAACAGCAGATGCAGCATCTTCAAGCTGAGAAAAGGAGCCAAAGCAAATGGCAATAGAAAATATAGATATTAAATGAATTTGAGAAGCTGGTTTAATTGATGAGGCTCTTCTCCATGAGTTGGGACTGTAGTACGCACATCAAACATTTTGAACTTGTTGCGGGTATAAAAATCCATGAGAAATTTATTATCTTCACATTCCAGAAATTCCAGAACACCGCCAACGGAATATTTCATTCCGCTAATTGTTTCAAGGGCAAAGTCCAAAAGTAAGGGTCCCCCAATGCGTTTATCATGTGGAAGTGAATAGTTCTTCCCCAACTGTGCAATTAGGTATGCGGCGGTGGTATAGGAACTTGTACTTTCATCCAGAATACTGACTCTGGCTAATTTTCTTGCCATTGTCCTGCTGATGTTAGTGGCGTTAACAGAGATCGGTTTGACTGCAAGGGCAAAATAGCCCACGATGGACGCATCCTCTGCATTAAAAACCAGATAAGTGACGGACTGGTCTTTTTTGGTAAATTCGATTGCGTTATGTAATAAAAAATATTCTACATCCGGGTTGTTTGGACAGGAAAAATCGGAGAGCAGCTCATAAAGACTGTCCTCTCCGATATAGGTTGGTTTGTCTTTATCCAAATATGCCCGAATGTTGACTGTGAAATATTGTTCAGACATTTGTTTTTTTCCTTTTTGCCATGAGTGCTAAGATTTCGTTGGAATCAGTCAACTGACGTCCGGGAAGTGTCCGCTTTGGTGTACGGTCATATTCTGCTTCTTCAATAGCGGAAACAAACCGTCTGACGCTCTCCGGATTGGATATAACAAAATTATGGGTAATGCTTGAAGTAGCCATAATAATACCTCCTTCAATAGTGTATGCAGCTTTTTTAAAAGTAAAGAAAATCTGATTCACTTATATTATAAATATTCAGTTGGAGGAAAGCAATAGACTTTTTGAAATCCTGCGTAGTCGTAACTATCACACAGAAAAAAAGGAACCTGTATATGCAGAATAGAAAAAGGAGCCAAAGCAAATGGCAATAGAAAATATCAAGCAGCCTGAACTGATTCAGATTGAGGACAACTTAAGGCTGCGGAAATATGACGGCAGCCATGCATTTGCCTTTACATGGTATCTTGATCCGAAACTGGTGTATCTGGTAGACGGGGTACGGGAGGCTTATACGCTGCAAAAACTGAATCGGATGTATGAATATCTGGATTCCCATGGAGAACTGTACTTCATTGAAATCCTGGAAGGAAACGGCTACAGGCCTGTTGGGGACGTCACCTTCCGACGTGAGGATATGCCAATCGTCATCGGTGATCCTGTTTGCCGCGGAAAAGGAATTGGTAAAAAGGTGGTTTTGGCTTTGACTGAGAGGGGGAGAGAACTGGGTTATCACTGTCTGTATATCAGTGAAATTTACAGTTATAATATTGCCTCACGGAAATGCTTTGAAAGCATTGGATTTGAGACGTATGAAAAGACAGAGCGCGGAAACCGTTTCCGCATGTTTTTAAAACAGGACATTACGTAAAACGTGCCGACACCCTGACAATAAGGATATTGGACACAGGCACAGGAACATAAAATCCCAATATACTATCTTATAAGGAATTATCAGGAGAAGATATTATATATGGAAGAAAAACGTATAACAGGCAGCTTTACCAACACCTGCAGCTTTGCCGGAATCAAACCGATTATGGTGGATTTACCCTATCCTCCCATTAGAGTGCAGGGGAGGAACCAGGCTTATGCCAATCTGCTCAGTATGGACTACTGCGGCGCCGTATCGGAGTTGTCCGCCATCACTCAGTATATCAATAATGAAAACCGTCTGTCCTGTGAAAAATGTCCCATAGCCAAAACCCTGTTGGGAATTGGCATGGCGGAAATGATGCATTTGCAGAAATTAGGGGAACTGATTTATCTCCTGGGAGGAAAGGTGGATTTCGTTGCAAGAAGCTGTAATGGAAGAGGGCAGCTGTGGACACCGGGCTATCTGGATATTCCCGAAGAAGCCGCAAAAATGATAGCGGCTGATATCGAAGCGGAGAGGGCAGCGATCAATCAGTATGAAATGCACATGGACAGAATACGGGATGAGAGTGTGAACGCGGTGCTGGCAAGGATCATCAAGGATGAAGAATACCATATTATGATTCTTAAGGTATTAAGAAACGAAGTATCATAAACGCGGAAGGGAAGGAAAAATGCATAAAATAGGCGTTATTTCCGACACTCACGGATTACTCCGCCCTGAAGTGATAACATCGCTTCAGGGCTGTGAGGTAATACTGCATGGCGGAGATTTTGATAACAGAGAAATTCTGAAAAAGCTGGAAAGCATGGCACCAGTCTACGCTGTCCAGGGAAATAATGATTACTGGTCTGAAAAAGAAAAGGCCCTGCCTGAGACTTTGACAAAGGAATTATATGGGCTCAAATTTTTTATGATTCATGACAGGAAAATGATTACCGGGGATATGTCGGGCTTTCATGTGATCCTCTATGGACATTCTCATAAGTATGAAGAGAAATATTCAGGAAAACAGCTCTGGTTAAACCCCGGAAGCTGCGGCCCAAAAAGATTCCTGCTTCCCGTAACCATGGCGATCATTGAGATCGGTGAAAACGGTGATTTTCAGGTGGAAAGAATTGACCTGGAAAAAGTGTCAGGCTCCGCTTTTGGGGAAAGAAAAGAAAAGCCCTCTCCAGGCATGAAGAAAACAATAGAGCTGATAATGAGGGATACACAAAAAGGAATTCCGGTAAGTAAAATGGCCAGTCGTCATGACATCAGCCAGGAGCTGGCAGAGCAGATCTGCCGCCTGTATCTGACCCATCCGGGAGTGGATGCCGACGGTATCATGAGAAAAATGGGGCTATAAACAGTTAACAACGGACAGTACGCTTTGCGAACTGTTCTTATGCTAAATAAAAAAGGAGTGTACATAAATCATGTGGGAATCATTACTTCAGCTTGACGGAGATATTCTTTTGTTTATTCAGGATATGATCCGAAATCCAATCCTGGATCCGCTTTTGAAAGCGATCACCACTTTGGGAAATGCCGGGATTCTGTGGATTTTGCTTACGATCCTCCTGCTGATTCCAAAGCAGACCAGAAGGGTTGGGATAATAAGCGCCTGTGCTCTGATCGCATCCCTCCTGGTGAATAACATCTTAATCAAAAATCTGGTGGCACGGGTCAGGCCCTATAATGCCATAGAGACATTGATTCCTATTGTGACAAAGCCGGCAGAGTATTCCTTCCCCTCCGGACATGCCGCCAGCTCCTTTGCGTCGGCCAGCGTATGTTACCGGAATCTCCCGAAAAAATATGGGATTTTGGCAATCGTCACTGCCCTGCTGATTTCACTGTCCAGGCTCTATGTGGGAGTGCATTATCCAACGGATGTGCTGGCAGGAATCATAAGCGGGATCGTATGCGGTTATCTGGGAGAGTGGGTAGTTGTTTTTACCGAAAAGAAGCGTGAGAGCAGCGTTTGATAAAATACCAACCAACGGACAGTTCGCGGAGCGTACCGTCCTTATGTTAACAACGGCGCAGGAATTTCAATCCTGCGCCGCCATTGCTCCCAGCACATGGCTGGCATAGTCTGAGAACAACTGTCTGTTTTTCTTAATATCATCTGTCAATTCAAAAAACAATTCCTTACTTTCATAATCCCTTTTGAAAAAGGGTTCTACCAGCACCTTCCACTGGGGAAGATAGCAGGAGAATTTTCTGGTGTAACAGTTAGCCGCCGTTGCCTGTTCCCGGTAATCTTTGTCCACAAAGGAGGAAATCGCCTTGTGCAGAGCCATATCCTCTGTGGGGAGATAATAGTAATCCTTATAGTTTGCATAAAAATATTTCAGTTCCTCTTCATAGATGGGAACGATCAGGATTCCTTCATGGCCTTCTCCCTTAAAATGGCATCCTCTTCTCATATAAGAAACAGGAACCGGAAGAGGGGAGGCAAAGACGAGCTGAAGCATCAGTTCCTTTCTGGGTACACCATGGATATCATTGTAGTAGTTAGCCTGGACCTTGCGGGCCTTTATGCTGTTGTTAAACAGATCATAGTAAGCAAGAACTGGCAGAATCTCCAGCATTCCCTTCATGTCATCGGAATTATGCTGGAGCAGCGTGTGATACAGGTTGTAATCATGGGAGAATATGTACTCCCGATATACCCGTATCAGTTCGCCGCCGCCATAGGTATCCTCACGTTTCACACCCAGGAAAAGCTCTACCGTCTTTAATTTGCAGTCAGAAAGTTTTAAAAAGTTTTTGTAAGGTGCAATGCGGCGGTAAATATCCAGCCCTTCCATCTCATTAAACCTGCAGCCCAGTCCGTATTGACTGGCTTTGCGCTTCACAAAAGGCAGGTCAAAGCTGTTGCCGTTATAGTGGATCAAATAACTGAAATCTTTAGCAAAATCCAGAAATGACCTGATCAGTTCATGCTCTTCATCAGGAGATTGGGCAAACCACTGTCGGATGATCCAGTTTCCCTCCGAATAAAACGCGCTCCCTATCAGATAAATAGCGGATTCGGAAGAAAGGAAACCAGTGGTTTCAATATCCAGAAACAGTATTTGATCTAAAGGCGCCAGATGTTCCAGCGGATATTTTAACTGAAAATTGCCGAGAATAATCTCTTCTGTTTTCATTAGTACCTCCTGTAAGCATTTCCCAAAGCCGGTCTTTTACCAGATGATTTATGTAAACTGACTTTTATCTAATAAACTATCTCATTCCTCTTTGTCGGTACCAGAGTCTGCACCAGTGCCTGCATCCGGTTCTGCTGATTTATCCGTCAGTCTGTTCACGGCTGTTCCCGCAGAACTATTGCTGTCACTCGTAATCATGGTACAACGGCCATCAAAGTGGGCATCCTCATCAATTACAAGAGCTCTGGCGGCAATATCGCCTATAATCCTGCCGCTGGAGAGAAGCTCCAGTTTCCCACGGACAGTAAGGTCACCTGTTACCTGTCCGGAAATAATTACATTCTGAGCGGAAACGTTACCTTTAATCTGCCCCTCAGCTCCTATAATTAATTCCTTCTCGCAGGTACAGTTGCCATTTATGGCGCCGTCCACCCGTACCGTTTCCGGTGCGGTCAGATCGCCGTCAAAAACAGCCCCTTCGCCGATCAGCGTACCAACCTTTGTCCGTGATTCCACGGAAGAACCGGTGGTCTTATTTTTTCCTAACATTGTAATACTCCTCCTTTATCCTTTCGCATCTATGACGTTAAGCGGATCAATCGGGCTGCCTTCAAAGATAACCTGATAGTCCAACTGCGTATTGTCGGAAGTGATGACAGCCAGAATATCTCCGGCTTTCACCTGCGCATTTTCCTCCAATTGCAGTTCCGCCATCTGCCGGCACATATAACGTGTCTGATAACCGTTCCCATGTTCCAATTCAATAATCAGCGGGTAGGTTTCATCGGAAGTGACCGCAGCAACTGTACCGTCACCTGCCGCGATGAGATTGTCGTCCAAATGAGTATTGAGAGAAATATAGGGTTCTTCTTCCGTATAAGTGGACATCAGCATTCCCATCTCCGAAGAGGGTGAAAGCCCCGGAAAGGCGGGATCGGACGTTTCTTCTTCCTCATCCTCCTGTGCAGAGACCAGTTCTGCTTCCTTTTCATCAGTTCTCCCTGTCAGCATCAAAAAATCATTTTCACGGGCCAGGGCCTTGTTTTCACTGCTCAGGGCTTCTTTTTCTTCTTCAAGCGCCCGTATTGTCTTTTCCTGCTCGGATAACCTGGCCGTGAGAAGCTGCCTTTGCCTGTAGTTTACAGGAATCTGGGCAATAAGTCCCACAATAAGGGCACAGACAATGACTGCTGCAAAAAGAAGCAGACGAAAGGTAAACGGCGAAATATGGAACTGCCTGCCCTCCCGTCCAATATGTGAAATCAGGAGTATGGAAAAGGAGTCCTTATGCTTATGCTTTTGACGTTTCATATAAAGCCCCCTTCTGCATTGCTCATCGCATACATATAGATTATATCATGTCGTAAGGAGGGACCCACCGAAGGTGGGAGGATTCCTTGCGACCTACGCATGCATCAGCATGCTTCATTATATCATAATACGGATATAAAGTCTAAGTAATTTTTATGGACAAAAACAGACAAAGTATTGTTGTCAATCTGACAAAAAAATAGTATATTTAAGAAAGCAAACTTTTAAAGGAAAGAAGGGGATTTCGTGGCAAGGTTAACATTTGCAGGGGGGATACATCCCTATGACGGGAAGGATCTGTCCAAGGATAAGCCGATCAAAGAGGTTTTTCCAAAGGGCGATCTGGTATTTCCGCTGTCTCAGCATATCGGGGCTCCCGCGCAGCCGATCGTCAAAAAGGGCGATAAGGTTTTGGCAGGTCAGAAAATAGCAGAGGCAGGCGGCTTTGTGTCTGCTCCGATTTATGCAACCGTTTCCGGGACGGTAAAGGCAATTGAGCCGAGAAGAGTAGTGACCGGTGACAACGCGATGAGTATCGTCATCGAAAATGACGGACTGTATGAGGAAGTGGAATGGCCCAAGGTTCCACCCTTTGAAACGCTTACCAGGGAAGATAAGTTAAACCGGATTAGGGAAGCCGGAATCGTGGGGATGGGAGGCGCGGGGTTTCCCACCGCCGTCAAGCTCTCGCCCAAAGATCCGGAAAAAATAGAATATGTGATCGTCAACTGTGCGGAATGTGAGCCATATCTCACCTCCGATTACCGTAAGATGCTAGAGGAGCCTGAAAAGCTGATCGGCGGCCTTAAAGTTTCCCTAAGTCTGTTCGAGAATGCCAGGGGGATTCTTGCGGTGGAGGACAACAAGCCGGACTGCATTGCCCTGCTCAAAAAGCTGACCCAGGATGAGAGCAAGATTACCGTCAAGGCATTAAAGACCAAGTACCCTCAGGGTTCGGAGCGGCAGCTTATTTATGCCACCACAGGACGTGCCATCAATTCCGCCATGCTTCCGGCAGATGCCGGGTGCGTGGTCAACAACGTGGATACGGTGATCGCCATTTATAATGCTGTGATCTGCGGAAGACCGCTGATGTACCGGATTGTGACGGTGACAGGGGATGCCATTGCCCGGCCTCAGAATTTCAGGGTCAGGATTGGCACCAATTATCATGAGCTGGTGGAGGAAGCCGGCGGCTTTAAGGAGCAGCCGGTGAAGATCGTCTCCGGCGGCCCCATGATGGGATTTGCCATTTTTGATCTGGATGTGCCTGCCACCAAAACCTCATCGGCGCTTCTGTGTCTGACCAGGGATGAGGTGGCGGCCATGGAACCGAGCGCCTGCATCAACTGCGGTAAATGTGTGGAGGTATGTCCCGGAAGGGTAGTGCCAAGAAAACTGGCAGACTATGCGGAGCACTATGAGGAAGAAGCCTTTGTAAAGAATAACGGTATGGAGTGCTGCGAGTGCGGATGCTGCAGCTTTATCTGCCCGGCCAAACGCCCGCTGACGCAGATGATCAAATCCATGCGCAAGATGCAGCTTGCAAAGAAGCGAAAGTAGGAGGAATACATAATGAGCGATTTGATGAAGGTTTCATCCAATCCCCATATCAGGTCGAAGGTCACCACCGGCAATATCATGCTTGCCGTGGTGATTGCGCTGCTTCCTGCGGCAGGCTTTGGTATTTATAATTTCGGACTGGATGCGCTTATTTTAATACTTGTCACGGTGGCGGCCACCGTCCTTACGGAATATCTCTATGAACTTGCCATGCACAAAAAGGTTACCATCGGTGACTTTTCCGCGGTGGTGACCGGACTTTTGCTGGCCTTAAATCTCCCCTCATCCGCCCCCTGGTGGATTGGGGTGATCGGCGGTGTCTTTGCCATCCTGGTGGTCAAAATGCTTTTTGGCGGACTGGGACAGAATTTCATGAATCCTGCTCTGGGAGCAAGGTGCTTTCTGCTGATTTCCTACACTTCCATCATGTGCAATTTTGACTGCGATGCCTACTCGGGAGCTACCCCTCTTGCCAGCTTAAAGGCGGGGGAAGAAATCAATCTCCTGAATATGGTGATCGGCAAAACTGCAGGAACCATCGGCGAAACCTCAATGATTGCCCTCATAATCGGGGCATGCTTCCTGATTCTTCTCGGCGTCATTGATTTAAGGGTTCCCGGCAGCTATCTGGTAACCTTTGTCCTGTTTCTCCTTCTGTTTGGCGGACATGGGCCTGACCCTGTATTTATCAGCGCCCATCTGGCAGGGGGCGGGCTGATGCTGGGAGCCTTTTTTATGGCAACGGATTATGTCACAAGGCCCGTTACCAAAAGAGGGCAGTATGTGTACGGAATTATTCTGGGAATCCTCACCGGGATTTTCCGGATCTTCGGCCCCTCGGCGGAAGGTGTCTCCTATGCCATCATTCTGGGAAACCTCTTGGTTCCTCTGATTGAAAAAGTGACTATGCCCAGAGCCTTTGGGAAAGGAGGGGAGAGAGCATGAAAAAAGAATCAGGTATCCTGAAGGATGCGGCCATCCTCCTGGTGATTACCATATTTTCCGGATTGATTTTGGGTCTCGTCTATCAGATTACCAAAGAGCCCATCGCCCTGGCCGAGGAGCGGGCCGCCAAAGAAGCCTATTCCGAGGTATTCCCATCCGCATTGGAATTTGAACTTTCGGAGGAATTCTCCCCGGAGTCCCTTTCAGAGGATGCGGGATGGCTGGAAGCCGGATTTGACGGCGTTTCCATAGAAAACGTGTTAAAAGCCCTGGATAAGGACGGAAGTCTTTTGGGATATGTGCTCACCGTGACAAGCCATGAAGGATATGGCGGAGATATTACCTTTACCATGGGAATTGCAAATGACAAAACCTTAAACGGTATTTCCATCCTGAGTATTTCCGAGACGGCCGGGCTTGGCATGAAGGCGGAGGAAGTGTTAAAGCCTCAGTTTGCAGATAAAAATGTTTCCGTTTTTACATATACCAAGACAGGCGCTGTCTCTGATGATCAGATTGATGCCATCAGCGGCGCTACCATAACCACCAGAGCACTGACTAATGCAGTCAACGGAGGTCTTTACTTTTTTCAGACACAGTTAGGAGGTGACGGCAATGAAGCAGAATAGTGTAACCGAACGTCTGGTAAACGGACTGATAAAAGAAAATCCTACCTTTGTGCTGATGCTGGGTATGTGTCCTACTCTGGCCGTTACCACTTCGGCAGTCAACGGACTGGGCATGGGACTTACCACCATGGTGGTTTTGGCTCTCAGCAACCTTTTTATTTCCCTTTTGCGAAAAATCATACCGGACAGAGTAAGGATTCCGGCATTTATCGTAATCATAGCATCCTTTGTGACGGTGGTGGAGCTTTTGCTCAAGGCATTTATTCCTTTTCTGTACGATGCGCTGGGACTCTACATTCCGCTGATCGTTGTAAACTGTATTATTCTGGGCCGGGCAGAAGCCTATGCCTCCAAAAATGATGCGGTTTCCTCTCTCTTTGACGGAATCGGCATGGGACTTGGATTCACTGTTGCCCTGACGATTATCGGTGCAATCCGGGAGCTTCTGGGAGCGGGAGAGGTGTTTGGACTTCACATTATGCCCGAGAGCTATGTGCCCTGCAGCATCTTTGTCCTGGCTCCGGGAGCTTTCTTTGTCCTGGCCGCTCTGACAGCCATCCAGAATAAAGTAAGGCTTACAGGAGAGAAAAAGGGTAAGGATATGTCCAGAATACAGTCAGGCTGCAACTCAGATTGTGCGTCCTGCGGAGAGTCAGGCTGCAGCAGGCGGCTTGTGGAAGCGTCTTCCACAAAGTCCGCAAAGGAGAAGGAGGTAAAAAATGATTAAGGATTTACTGATCATACTTATTTCGTCCTCATTGGTGAGCAACGTGGTTTTAAGCCAGTTTTTGGGGCTTTGCCCTTTCCTTGGAGTTTCTAAGAAAACAGAAACGGCGGCAGGCATGGGAACGGCGGTTATCTTCGTCATTACCCTGGCCTCTGCAGTGGCAGGCGCTATCTATAAATTTATTTTGCTGCCCTTTGATCTCACTTACCTGCAGACCATTGTGTTTATTCTGGTAATCGCTGCGCTGGTGCAGTTTGTGGAGATGTTCCTGAAGAAATTCATGAAATCCCTGTATCAGGCCCTGGGGGTTTACCTCCCTCTTATTACCACCAACTGTGCGGTACTTGGGGTAGCGCTCACCAATGTACAGAAGAACTATGGAATTTTAACCGGTATTGTAAACGGCTTTGCAACAGCCCTCGGCTTTACCATCGCCATCATCATTCTGGCCGGTATCAGAGAAAAAATGGAATACAACGATATTCCGCAGTCCTTTAAGGGCATGCCGATCGTGCTGGTAACCGCAGGACTTATGGCAATTGCCTTCTGCGGATTTTCAGGACTGCTCTAGGAGGTGCGGATATGGAAATAACAGGAGTTTTGCTATCAGTGGCCGTAGTTGGCGGCGTTGGGCTTTTTATCGGTGCGTTTTTGGGGATTGCATCCATCTGCTTTAAGGTTCAGGTGGATGAGAAGGAAGAGGCAATTTTGGCCGCCCTTCCCGGCAATAACTGCGGCGGCTGCGGTTTTCCGGGCTGCAGCGGGCTGGCCGCGGCAATCGCCAAAGGTCAGGCCCCTGTAAATGCCTGCCCTGTGGGCGGAGAGCCTGTGGGAAAGGCAATTGCACAAATCTGCGGTGTGGAGGCCACAGAAACCACCAGAATGACCGCCTATGTACAGTGCCAGGGAGACTGCGATAAGACCACCCTGGACTATGAGTATCACGGAGTACAGGACTGCCGTATGCTTTCCTTTGTGCCAAACGGAGGAGCCAAAAGCTGCAATTACGGCTGTCTGGGTTTTGGAAGCTGCGTAGCGGTCTGCCCTTTTGACGCCATTCATGTGGTTAACGGCGTTGCTGTGGTGGACAAAGAACAGTGTAAGGCCTGCGGAAAGTGTGTGGAGGTTTGCCCCAAGCATCTGATCACCCTGATTCCTTATGATGCCAAATATACGGTGGCATGCAGTTCAAAGGATAAGGGGCCGGTAGTCATGAAGGACTGCACCGTAGGCTGTATCGGCTGCCAGCTCTGCAAGAAGAACTGCCCGGCGGAAGCGGTGACGGTGACAGATTTCAATGCCACCATTGATTACGACAAATGTGAGGGCTGCGGTGTCTGCGCGGAAAAATGCCCGCGAAAATCCATTGTGGCTCATTAATGAAAGAAAGTCAGGTAAACAAATGCAGAATAACGAAGTAATGGTAAAACTGGGAAGTACGGGAATTACCGTCAACAAAAATGGCTTTGGCGCGCTTCCTGTTCAGCGGGTTGACAAGGACGAAGCCGCCAGGCTGCTCAGAAAGGCCTACGATGGCGGCATCCGCTTTTTTGATACGGCAAGAGCCTACAGTGACAGTGAAGAGAAGCTTGGGCTTGCCTTTGAGGGCATGCGAGAAAAACTCTATATCGCCACTAAATCAGGCGCAGGTACAGGGGAAGCCATGGAGAAGGATCTGGCAAAGAGCCTTTCTATGCTGCGCACAGATTACATTGATATTTATCAGTTCCACAATCCTTCCTTCTGTCCGAAGCCGGGAGATGGAAGCGGGCTTTATGAAGCGGCTCTTGCTGCCAAAAAGGCCGGAAAGATCCGCCATATCGGCATCACCAACCACAGACTGGGAGTTGCAATGGAGGCCATCGAAAGCGGACTGTATGAAACCCTCCAGTTTCCTTTCAGCTATCTTTCCGGCTCCAAAGAAGAAGAACTGGTGGAGGCGTGCAAAAAGGCCGATATGGGCTTTATTGCCATGAAGGCGTTATCCGGCGGTCTGATCACCAACTCTGCCGCCGCCTATGCACATGCCGCCTGCTTTGACAATGTGCTGCCGATCTGGGGAATCCAGAGACAGTCGGAGCTGGATGAATTTTTATCTTACATCAAAAATCCCCCTGCCATGACAGAGGAAATCCGGGAAATCATAGAAAAGGACAGGGCGGAGCTGGCAGGAGAGTTCTGCCGGGGCTGCGGCTACTGTATGCCCTGTCCGGCAGGAATCACCATCAACAACTGCGCGAGAATGTCTCTGCTCCTTCGGCGGTCCCCTTCCGCCAACTGGCTGGGAGAGGAATGGCAGGAGAGAATGAAGAAAATCGAGAACTGCCTGCACTGCAACCAGTGTAAGAGCAAATGCCCTTACGGGCTGGATACCCCGGCGCTGCTTGCCAAAAACCTTGAGGACTACAACAATGTTCTTGCCGGAAAGGTCAGTGTCAGCTAAAAATTATGATAAATAATTTCGCCGTCTTCCGTGACGAAAATTGCCTGGATATCCGGGTAGTTTTCCAGCAGGGAGGCGGCTTTTTCATAGCCGGAAATATAGCACAGGGTAGAGAGGGCATCGGCGCGGGTGGAATCCGGGCTGATTATTGTCACCTGGGAGAGGCCGCTCTCTGCGGGATAACCGGTAGCGGTGGAAAGGATGTGGTGATAGAGCTTTCCGTCTTTTACAAAAAAGCGTTCATAGTTTCCGGAGGAAACCACACTCTTATCGGACAGCTCCAAAGTGAGAAGGGGAGCGCCGTCTTTTTCAGAGGGGTTGCGTATTCCCACCCGGAAAGGGGAGCCGTCCGGCCTTCCTCCCAATGTGACCACATTTCCGCCAAGATTAATCAGGGCATGAGACACTCCTTCTGAGATGAGATATTCTTTTATTTTATCTCCGATAAATCCCTTGGCAATGAAACCAAGGTCTATCTGAGTTTCGGGATCGGTGAGCATGACCTCCCCGTCACCGACCGCAATGGCGTTGTAATCCACATGTGTCAGCTTTTCCTGAATCTGTTCATCAGAGGGGACAATTCCTTCATTAGCGGATCCAAAATTCCACAGACGGGAGAGGCCGCCCACAGCAGGGTCTACCAGACCATCCGAACCCCTTGCAAAGTCAAGGGCAATGGTTAACAGGTCAAACGTATCTTCATCGACCTTCACCCAGGAGCCGTTCCCGTGATTGATCTTCCAGATATCGCTGCCCTCCAGGGGGGCGCTGAGCAATTGTTCATAATGTTCAGCCAGTTTCATACATCCGTCCAGAAGCTCCCCAGAGTCATCCTCGTAGAGCCGGATGGAAATAACGGTATCAAAATAAAAGCCGGTGGCTTCCAAAGGAGAGCCCGCTGTGCCGGCACGCCCGCAGCCTGTCATGAAAAAAAGACTGCTCACAAAAAAAACACAGATGCAGGTTAAAATAGAAAGAGTGGCTTTGTTCTTTTTAGAAAAAGTATTAAAATTCATTATTAAAGTATCCTTTTCATATTTTCCATATTCGGATTTTTCAGGTTTTAACCTGAATGGTTACTTTTGCCTGTGTACGCCGCCCGGATATCGATTGTAATCAGGGGCGGTTTCGTGTATAATAAGCAGGACTTTAATCTGTCATACCAGACATTATATATTTTTACAGTTTAATTGAAAAGAGAAAGTGGGGAATTTCATGCGTTTACCTGAAGAACATGAAGAAAGAGGCATGGGAACACCGGTGGTTTACACCATCATAGCGGTTTCCGTTTTGATATTGGCGATATTGGCGGTTGTTTTTGTGAGCAATACCAAACACAGCGGGCGGAATCGTTCCCGAAACTTAAATGCCCAGGCCACGCCCAGCGCTTCTCCTGCGGATGATATGGAGTTTGCCGAAGGGCAGGAGGATATTGAAACCCTTTACAGGGAACACCGTCTTCGTTCAGAGGATCTGGACTTCTGGAATATGTATCAGGATGACAGCCCTCTTGTGGTGGTGGAACCTACTGCAAGCCCCAGCCCGACACCCTCCCATGAGCCTACCGATGAGGAGCTGGCCGCAGACGGGGAACATGTTAAGGTTACCTTAAAGGACGGAACGGAAGAGTGGAAGGAAATCTCCAGGAAAATTCCGCTTTATACCTATGATTTTACCAATATCAGGATTACTGCGGGAAAGATGGAGTATTTCCAGGATGGAGAAAAGGTATCCAGGCTGGGCGTCGATCTCTCCAAAGAGAGTGGTGAGGTGGATTTTGAGGCGCTTAAAAATTCCGGAGTTGATTTTGTCATGCTGAAACTGGGAAGCAGAGGCTATGAAACCGGACTGCTCACATTGGATGAAAATTTTGTTTCCAACATCACCAAGGCTCAAAGCGCAGGGCTGGAAGTGGGCGTTTACTTTTTCTCCCAGGCAGTGACGGATGCGGAGGCCCAGGAGGAAGCCAAATTTGTGGTGGATAATCTGACTCCTTATAAAATCAATTATCCTATTGCCTATGATATGGAGTATATCGCCAATGATGAGTCACGGATTGAAATTTTAGGGGCAAAGGAAAAGACAGAGGTGGCGCAGGCTTTTTTGTCTTATCTGGAAAAAGAGGGCTATGATACGCTCCTTTACGGCACCAAAAACTGGCTTTTGGGAGAGCTTGAACCGGAAGAGCTTCTCACCAAATATGACGTATGGTTAAATGACCAGACGCCGATCCCGGATTATCCTTACCAGTTCAGAATGTGGAAATATGCTATCCGGCAGAAGATAAGCGGAGTGGAGAATGAGACCTCTTATATTATAAGCTTTGTGGATTATACACGAAGATAACAATTACTGTTATAGTGAACGACAAAATAATTTGTCGTTCACTATATATCCAGGATTAAAAGAACCAGACCGGCTGGTTCTTTTTTTTTGCGCCATTTTGACCGGTAATAAATTCATAATATCTGTATGTTTAGATGGCGTATGCTGTTAAATTTGAAAGAAATTCCCCCAAATTGTAAATTTTAGAAATATTTTTGGCAGTAACTGTATAAAATATTAAAGAACTATTACAAAATTGTTCCATTTTTTATTAAACATCTGTGTGTCGCTTTGCGGCGCACCACCACATCAAACGCTGCCACGCTTCGCGAGTCAGCTTATTGAATGAAAGGACGTGTATCAGGCATGTATAAAAAATTTATAATGCAGATGTTTCTTTGTAATATGATATTTCTTACAGGATGGTTTTGTATCAAGGAGGTTCAGTTGAACAGAATTTCTGCCACGCCTGCATTTAAGACAAATTTATCAGATGGTTACCAGCTTCCCAGAGTAGACCGAGGTTTCGGAATTCCCAGACAGGCATCCTCCGGCCAGAGAATTGTGGATTATTCTGTTATGGAAAAAGAGTACAAGTATGACCTGTCCCAGGCAGATTATGAATCCTTGCTCAAGATTGTACAGGCTGAGGCGGGAAACGAAGATGAGATGGGAAAAATGCTGGTGGCTGGAGTGGTCTTAAACCGGGTTGACAGCCGCAGATTTCCCAATACCGTCACCGAGGTAGTGATGCAGCAAAAGGGCGGGGTATATCAGTTTTCTCCGGTTGCCATCGGTACCTACCAGAGGACAAAAGCCAGCCAGGAAACCATAGAAGCGGTGGAAAAGGTTTTGAAGGGAGAAGATTATACGGAGGGTGCTCTCTATTTTGTCTCCCGAAAAAGCGCGGATCCGGAAAAAATGAGATGGTTCGACAACTCCCTTACGAAGCTTTTCGAACATGGCGGACACGAATTCTTTACAAACCCCTGACTCTTTTCGTTGTAAAGCAGCCTGTTTTATGTTAAAATGGGTTGAAAATTTGGGAGCCGGGATTTGCGCCATATGATACAGCGCTTCCGGACTTTGAAAGGAGCAGAGCTGTAAAATGGAGATTTTATATAACAGTACAAGAAACAAAAATAAAACGGTAACAGCATCCCAGGCTATTCTGAAGGGGCTTTCGGAGGAAGGAGGCCTCTTTGTCCCGGAGAGAATTCCGGCTCTGGACAAATCCCTTGAGGAATTTAAGGAGATGTCCTATTCTCAGACTGCCTATGAGGTGATGAAGCTTTACCTTACAGACTTTACGGAGCAGGAGCTGAAAGACTGTATTTTAAAGGCCTATGACGATAAATTTGACACGGAGGAAATTGCGCCCATAAGAGAGGCCGGGGGCGCATACTACCTGGAACTTTTTCACGGGGCGACCATTGCCTTTAAGGATATGGCCTTATCCATCCTGCCCCATCTGCTCACCACAGCCGCCAGGAAGAATCATGTGACAAATGAAATTGTGATTCTCACAGCTACCTCAGGCGATACAGGAAAGGCTGCGCTTTCCGGCTTTGCTGATGTGGAAGGCACCCGCATCATTGTCTTTTACCCCAAAAACGGAGTCAGCCCCATCCAGGAAAAGCAGATGGTGACTCAAAAAGGAAAAAATACATATGTGGTGGGTATTCACGGTAATTTTGATGATGCACAGACCGGCGTTAAGAATATTTTCGGTGACAGCACCCTGGCTGAAGAAATGAGCGAGAAGGGCTTTCAGTTTTCCTCCGCCAATTCCATCAATATCGGACGCCTGGTTCCTCAGATTGTTTATTATGTGTATGCTTACGCTCAGCTCCTTAAAAAGGGACGCATTGAGAGCGGAGAGAAGATGAATGTGGCAGTCCCTACCGGAAACTTCGGCAATATTCTGGCCGCCTTTTACGCAAAGCAGATGGGGCTTCCCATTGCTAAACTGATCTGTGCATCCAACGAAAACAAAGTGCTTTACGATTTCTTCCGTTCCGGGACCTACGACAGGAACAGGGAGTTCGTACTTACCTCTTCACCGTCCATGGATATTCTCATTTCCAGCAATCTGGAGAGGCTGATTTATCTGATTGCGGGAAATGATTCCGACAAAGACAGGGAATTAATGGCATCTCTTTCCGGAAATGGCGCCTACTCAATCACTGATTCCATGAGGGAGAAGCTGTCCGATTTTTATGGAAACTTTGCCAGCGAGGAGGAAACTGCCCAAACAATCCGTACCCTGTACGAAAAAAACGGATATATTATTGATCCCCACACCGGGGTAGCTTCCTGCGTCTATGGAAAATATAAGGAAGAAACAAAAGATTCTGCGCCTGCGGTGATCGTATCAACCGCAAGCCCTTACAAGTTTACCAGGAGCGTTATAAATGCAATTGGCTCAGGCGGCGCGGAGGATGATTTCGCGCTGGCCGACAGGCTTTTTGAGCTTTCGGGAGTCAGGATTCCAAAAGCCGTGGAGGAGATCCGGAATGCACCTGTTTTGCATGATCGTGTGTGTGAAAAGGATGAGATAAAGCAGACGGTCAGAGAAATACTCGGATTGGGATTGTAATCGAAAACCTGATAACTGACTGAAAACCGCCGCTATGGTTTCATATGCGGCGGTTTTCTTGATTACAATAAACGGTTGTGAGTTTAATTATGCCGATCTTCTATATTCACATAGGCACGGTCCGGACAGATCGGCTTGTAAGCCGGACGGATAATCTTCCCGTTATTGGCAAGCTCCTCCATGCGGTGGGCGCTCCAGCCGGAAATACGGGCCATGGCAAAGATCGGGGTGTAAAGCTCCATGGGAAGTCCCAGCATGTGATAAACAAAGCCGGAATAAAAGTCCACATTGATGCTGACGCCCTTATACATCTGCCTCTCACCCGCGATCACTTCAGGGGCCAGCCGCTCCACCAGAGAGTAAAGGGCAAATTCCTTTTCCAGCCCCTTCTCCACGGAAAGCTTCTCCACGAAGGATTTAAAGATGACGGCACGGGGATCGGATTTGGAATAAATGGCATGGCCGACACCGTAGATCAGGCCCGCATGGTCAAACGCTTCCTTGTGAAGGAGTTTGCGCAGGTAAGAGGCTACCTCTTCCTCATCCGCCCAATCTTTTACTTCCTGCTTCATTTCCTCAAACATCTGGACTACCTTGATGTTTGCTCCGCCGTGGCGGGGGCCCTTCAGGGAGCCGATGGCGGCCGCAATCACAGAGTAGGTGTCTGTCAGGGAGGAGGTCACGACATGGGTGGTAAAGGTGGAATTATTACCGCCGCCGTGCTCCATATGTAATACCAGCGCCACATCCAGAAGCTTGGCTTCCAGAGGCGTATAGGACTTATCCGGGCGCAGAATGCGCAAAATATTCTCTGCGGCGGAAAGCTCCGGCTTGGGCTGGTGGATGAAAAGACTCTTACCGTCATGATAATGGCAGTACGCCTGGTACCCATAGATGGATAAAAGCGGGAACAGGCTGATGAGCTGCAGACACTGCCGAAGAACATTGGGAAGGGAGACATCATCCGCCCGGTCATCATAGGAATAGAGGGTAAGCACACTGCGGGCGAGGGTATTCATCATATCGCTGCTGGGAGCTTTCATAATGATATCCCGCACAAAGCTGGTGGGAAGGGAGCGGTAGCCGGAAAGCAGCGCCCGGAACTTCTCAAGCTCTTTCGCATCCGGAAGCTGGTCAAACAAAAGAAGATATGTGATCTCCTCAAAACCAAAGCGGTTTCCGGAAGTAAAACCATTCACCAGATCCTTGATATCATATCCCCGGTAGAAGAGACGTCCATGCTCCGGCACCTCCACGCCGTCCACAACCTTCTTGGCACGGACATCCGATATGTTGGTGAGACCTGCCAGGACTCCTTTGCCGTTTAAGTCCCGCAGCCCTCTTTTCACATCATATTTGGTAAAAAGCTCGGAATCAATGATGTCTGCCTTTTCACTCATTTTGGCAAGGCGGACGATATCGGGTGTAACCTCAGAAAATACATTATAATCCATCCCAAAACTCCTTTCTTGTATGATCCTTTGAGAAATCGTTAACCAGGTGCAGTGCGTATATAACAAGAACAATAATTATATTGTCAGTTAATAACAAGAAATGAAAGAACATTTCAGAAAAAAAGTTAACATAACTATATTAGCATGAAAATGTTTTTTCAACAAGTCAAAAATAATCTGTTTACAAAATATTTAGAAAAAGGAAACAATTTGCTGGTAAACAGTGTATCCGGTAATGGAATATGAGAAGTTTAAAAAAATGCGCCCGGTAAATATTGACTTTTAAAACCATGTTTGAGATAATACAATCGATGCGGCGATATTATGCCCATTCCATGTACAAAAGAAGCTGCCATGCTTCACAGAGGAGAGAGGGGAGGATGATTTCCTTTTCTTTTCAGAGTTTTTTCTGACGGCAGGCGCTTCTGGAAAATATACAACAATTTAAGGAGGACGAATAATATGTCAACAAAAGCGTATTATCCCATTTCCGAGATCGGCAAAGGTAAGGTTGGTTTTTCCAAAACCCGTTCCATTATTGAAGCCGCTTTTTACGGAAACAACGTAGTTAAGGTAAACACTTTAAAGGAAGCTTATGAATTAGCTAAGAATTCACCCGGAACGATCGTTACGGACATGCCCGTTAAGGATGGCGATACCTTCGGTCTTGAGAAGGATGCAAAGGTTCTTCTGTTTAATGACGGCGCTGTAACAGGCCGTTATGCAGCTGCCCGCCGTATCAAGGGCGAGCCCGGCGTTGACGAGACAAAGCTTGACAAGGTTGTTATGGATGCAATCTATAAGACCCGCTGGAAAACCCTGTATCATGCAGAGTGTTTCGTAGGTCTTGACCCCGAATTTATGGCGAAAGCTCACCTTCTGATTCCGGAAGGAGAGGAGAACCTCCTTTACAACTGGATGATCAACTTCCAGTATATGTCTGACGAGTACGTTAAGATGTACAAGAAATCCAAACCTGTCGGCGACGGAAAGGAGCCTGACATCTACATCTTCTCCGATCCTCAGTGGGTTCCGGAAGAGGCGCCGGATGTTGATTACAGCTGCTTAAGCGATCCTCTTACCCTCTGCTATTTTGATACCAACCAAAACTGTGCTGCAATCCTTGGTATGAAATACTTCGGCGAGCACAAGAAGGGTACTCTTACCATGGCATGGGCTCTTGCCAACAGAAACGGTTACGCTGCATGCCACGGCGGACAGAAGGAATATACTCTTCCTGATGGAAGCAAATTCGTAGCATCTGTTTACGGCCTGTCAGGATCCGGTAAATCCACTCTGACCCATGCAAAACATGGCGGCAAGTATCCGATCACCGTACTTCATGACGATGCGTTCATTATCAACACAGATACCTGCGCTTCCGTAGCTCTTGAGCCTACTTATTTTGACAAGACCGCAGATTATCCTACGGGATGTCCTGACAATGAGTATCTGTTATCCGCTCAGAACTGCTCCGCGACCCTTGACGAGAACGACAAGATCCAGCTCGTAACCGAGGATATCAGAAACGGTAACGGACGTGCCATCAAGTCCAAACTCTGGAGCCCGAACCGTGTGGATAAGATTGACGCTCCTGTTAACGCAATCTTCTGGATCATGAAGGATCCCACCATTCCTCCCGTAGTGAAGCTGGACGGTGCGGCTCTGGCATCCGTTATGGGTGCTACTCTTGCAACCAAGACCTCCACTGCAGAGCGTGTGGCAGCCGGTACAGATATGAACGCTCTTCGTATCGTTCCTTATGCGAATCCTTTCAGGACTTATCCTCTGGTAAACGACTATGAGAAGTTCAAGAAACTGGTAGAAGAGAAGAATGTTGCCTGCTATATTGTAAATACCGGTGATTTCATGGGCACAAAGGTAAAACCCGCCGATACTCTTGGTATTCTTGAGACGATCGTGGAAGGAAAGGCCAAATTCGAGAAGTGGGGCAACTTTGACGATGTAGAGATCATGTATGACTGGGATGGCAAGACGGCTGATTTCAAACCTGACTTAAATGATCCTGAATACAAGGCTGCACTTAAGAACGCTATGCAGAACCGTGTCGATGCGGTTAAGGGCTTTGCTGAGAAGAAGGAAGGCTATGACAAGCTTCCTGACGAGGCGCTTGCTGCTGTTCAGAAACTGGTTGATGCTCTTTCATAAAATCAGGTTGATTTATTCAGATTGATTTATATAAGAATTTAGTTAGTATATTTAAAATGCGGGTAGATAATACCCGCATTTTATAGTTGTATTTTTCCGGCAGATTGGATATAATAGAACTAGCCTGAAATGTGCGACAACTCTTGTTGTTTTGAACCTACAGTTACTTTAAACGGGATTCCTATATCTTCAGATGGCTGTCAGGCCTCCACTCGAAAGAGGACTGCAGAGGAAGGCAAAAGTCTGATTGCGGTCACCCACCTAGCTTCAGGCTAGGAGTCAAAAGACAAGAACCGGCATTTTGGGTCAACAGAAGAAAAAGCAGCCTTAAACAAGGCTGCTTTTTCTGTCATAAGAACAGTTCTTACAGGCCGCGGCCCGCGATTGACACCGCTATAACCCACGAAACGCGGGCACATTATTTGATCAGATTCGGAAAGGCATAACATTTTCATGGGAAAAAGAACGCGAATTCTGTTTAAGCTCATTTTGACAGCAGTATTATCCTTACTGCTCGTGTGGCTGATCTATACGGACGAAAACATACTCCAAAAGCATCTGACACAACCGGAAGGAGAGCTGGCCGAGACAGAGGATGTGCTGATACTCACGCAGGAGCTCTGTCAGGCGCTTTGGGATTCCGGGCAGGATATAATCCGTGAAAATGACCTGGAGAATTTCCGCAGTCAATATTTCGGAACAGGAAAAGAACTATCCCAATACATTTCCTATGAAGCCTATATTGAATTACTTGGCCTGCTTACGGGGAGCAAGGAACAGACAGATTCCGCTTCTCAAACTCCGGCGGAAATCCTCCGCGAAAAACTTACATATGAAAATAAATATGAAACGGATTTTTTACTTTTAGAGAACGACTGGCTCAGTGCCTTCAGGCAGATACTGAAATTCTATGGGCTTGAAAAGACGATACAGATAAAAGAGGTTACTGTTCTGTGCAGTAATCAGAATCTGGTTGGAACCGAAACCATAGGCGATGGCTGTCTTCTGGATTCAGGCGGCAGGGTTTACAGTTATATTTCCAAAGCTTTTGCTGACCTTAAATTCACAACGGTTAAAGCTTATGTAAGAGAAAACCGCCTTCTCACCCTGGTTTCGCTGATGCCGGATGAGAACAGGCTCTCCAATGTCTGGATCATGGAAGCTGATGGGAATGGGCTTTGGTTTTTTTATAACGGCTATGAGATTCGCGCTGACCATGCCGCCGACCCGGCGGGCGCCCTGCAAATGCGGGAGCAGATAGGCGATATTTCCTTTCGAAGCGGCGAACTGTCGAACATTTCTCTTAAAAGGGAGAGGATAGGAGGCAAGCTTCTGGGAATATCCGATGCACAGGCAGAGATAGAGGGCTACGGCAGTATCCCGCTCAGTGATTCCTGTGTGGGCTATCGGCTCTATGAGGAACTGTGTAATGTGGATGTTTCCGAAATGGCAATCGGCTATGATTTTACCGATTTTGTGGTGGAAAACGGAGAGATATGCGCTTTTTTAATTACCCGCAAGGAATCCATGGAAACGATCCGGGTTGCCATAAAAAGCGGGGATTTTGGAAGCCTGTATCAAGATAAGCTTGTGTTTTCCTCGCCGGATGATATGATTTTATCCTATGGAACATATGATGACAGAAAGCAGGAAACCATTGCTGCCGGGGAAGAACTGACCATAGAAATGGGGGGAGAGTATCTTTCCGGCGACAGGCTTACTCTTTCTCCCACTGTCGCTTCTGGAAGAATCCAGGTGCTCTCCGGCAGGCGCAGTCAGGGAATCCCGGAATACAGAGGCAAAATGGAGATTGCGCAGACCGAAGAGGGGCTGGTGCTGATCAACGAGGTCTTACTGGAAGAATACCTTTATTCGGTGGTTGCCAGCGAGATGCCCGCCCATTATCCCATAGAAGCGCTTAAGGCTCAGGCTGTATGCGCCAGAACCTACGGTTACCGTTATCTGGAACATCCGGGCTATGAAGCCATCGGTGCCCATGTGGATGACAGTGTAAGCTATCAGGTATATAATAATAAGGATGAAAATGTAAATTCTACCAAAGCCGTAAAAGAGACGGCAGGTATTTTGCTTTTATATGAGGATGAGCCTGTAAGTACCTATTATTATTCCACCTCCTGCGGCTTTGGAGCGGACGCCGGCGTATGGGGGGAAGACAGAAAGGATGAGTTCCCTTATCTGAGTTCCGTGTATATTGGCGAAAATGGCCAGGCACAGGGCGATGAAGAAGCAGGAAAAGATACTTCAGGGGAAGAGGCTGCAAAAGAGACGGTTTATTCGCCGGGGGTCCTCTCCCAGGAAGAAAATTTCAGGGACTACATCTCCAAAACGGATGAGTATGCCTATGAAAAGGACGAAACATGGTTTCGGTGGAAATATCAGGTGGAGGAGCTCGACGTTTCCCTTTTGTCCCAAAAGCTCAGGGAACGGTATCAGGCAGGGAATTCCAAAATTCTGACCTTCACCGGAGAGGGCAGTCCGGATGCGGCAGACGCTCTCTTTGAGGAGAGGGAGCCGGAGGGTTTCAGAAAGGTGTATGATATCCGTTGTCTGAAACGGAAGGAAGGCGGCGTCATGGATGAGCTTTTGATCGAAACGGAAGAGGGAATTTACAAAGTAATCTCCGAATACAATATCAGGTATCTTTTAAATCAGGGGAATGATGCCGTAGGGCAAAAGGATGTACCCCTTAATTCCTCTCTGCTCCCAAGCGCTTATATGATAATTGATACTGTTAAATCCGGAAAAAATGTGGTAGGATATAACATTATGGGCGGAGGCTACGGTCACGGTGTCGGCATGTCCCAGAACGGAGCAAAAGCCATGGGGCTGAAAGGAATGGATTATGAAACGATTCTTTCCTTTTATTATCAGGACTGTCAGCTTGACAAAATCTATTAGACAGCGGAAGGGGCATGGTTATCGCTATGCTTAAAAGATTATTATTTATCGGTTATGATTTTGGAAAACATATGAGCAGGAGGAATATCAGCGTATTTGCTGCCAGTACGGCATTTTTCCTTTTCCTGTCGCTGATTCCGGCGCTGATGCTGTTATGCGCGATTTTGCCTTATACTCCCCTTACAAAGGCAAATCTGATGTACCTGGCCAGAGAAATCTCCCCGGATGCCATGGATGCTTTGCTCGTCAGCATTATCTCCGATGTCTACGACAAATCCATCGGCATCGTTTCCATCACCGCCATCGGTACCCTCTGGTCAGCCGGAAAAGGGGTTCTGGCACTGATGCGGGGGTTAAATGCCATCAATGACGTGGAAGAAAACAGAAATTATTTTCTGCTGCGTCTGGTAGCCAGCCTGTATACGGTTCTGATGCTGGTTGCCGTTATTTTGTCCCTGTTGATCATGGTTTTCGGCAATTCCCTGATCGGCCTTATTGAGGGCTTTGTTCCTCAGACCTCCTACTTGTTTGACGGACTGCTGCATTTCAGAACCCTTTTTGTGTGGGCAGTGCTTACCCTGGTGATTGCGCTGATGTATGCCTATGTGCCCGGGGCCAGGCAGGGCTTTAAGATGCAGCTTCCGGGAGCGGTTTTTGCCGCTGTGGGCTGGAGCGTCATGACCTGGGTTTTTTCCATTTATGTTGACGAGTTCAACGGCTTTAATACCTATGGTAATCTCACCACAATTATTATTTTAATGCTGTGGCTCTATGCCGCCATGTACATCATTCTGGCCGGGGCCTATATCAACCGCTATTTTAAACCGGCTTTTCAGTTTTTTATCGGAAAGAAGAGATAAATCAAAATACCTTGAGGTTTGAGAATTGAATTACGGCAATAAATGAAGTAAAATATACATTAAGAAAGCGAGGATAAAAAAATGGAACAGAAAAACACATGGGAAACCTATAACGAAAAACAACTGGAAGCTCTCGAAGAACTTTCCGGCCAGTACCGGAACTTTCTGGATGAGGGAAAGACCGAGCGGGAATGCGTGGACTATATCGTAAATGCCGCGGAACAGAATGGATATCGTGATCTCCAGACCGTAATCAGGGAAGGCAAAAGCCTGAAAACCGGAGATAAGGTGTATGCGGTATGTATGAACAAGTCCGTAGCCATGTTCCGGATCGGGGAAAGGCCCATGGCAGAAGGAATGAATATCCTGGGCGCCCATATCGATTCTCCCAGGCTGGATGTAAAGCAGAAGCCTTTTTATGAGGACGGCGGCTTTGCCTATCTGGATACCCACTATTATGGCGGCGTCAAAAAATATCAGTGGGTAGCTCTCCCTCTCGCCATTCATGGAGTAATCGTGAAGAAAGACGGCACTACCGTGGAGGTGAACGTAGGCGAAAACGAAGATGATCCCGTATTTTTCGTATCTGACCTGCTGATTCATCTGGCACAGGAGCAGCTGGAAAAGAAAGCTTCCACGGTAATCGAAGGGGAAGCATTGGATATCATTGTGGGAAACAAGCCTTTTATCTTCGGAAAGGATGAGGAAGAAAAGGGCGAAGGCGAAAAAAAGAAAAAGAAGAAAAATGCCAAGGAGGCTGTGAAAAAAGGCATCCTTGATATTCTGAAAAACACCTATGATGTGGTGGAGGAGGATTTCCTCTCCGCAGAGCTTGAGGTGGTTCCCGCCGGAAAGGCCCGGGAAGCCGGCTTTGACCGCAGCATGATTCTTGCCTACGGACAGGATGACAGGGTGTGCGCGTTTACCTCCTTAAAGGCCATGCTTGATGTGGAGGAGACGAAGCGGACAGCCTGCTGCCTTCTGGTTGATAAGGAAGAAATCGGCAGCGTAGGCGCTACCGGCATGCAGTCAAGATTTTTTGAAAATGCCGTTGCAGAGGTGATGAACCTCACAGGGGAATACTCCGAACTGAACGTGAGAAGATGCCTTGCTTCCTCCTGCATGCTTTCCTCTGATGTGAGCAGTGCCTTTGATCCCACCTATGCCGCCAGCTTTGACAAGAAGAACGTGGCTTATCTTGGCGGCGGTATGGTATTTAACAAATTCACCGGTTCCCGCGGAAAATCCGGCTCCAATGACGCCAACGCGGAATACCTGGCTCATATCCGCCAGATTTTTGAAGAAGGAAAAATCAATTTCCAGACTGCGGAGCTGGGCAGAGTGGATCTTGGCGGAGGCGGTACGATCGCCTATATTCTTGCCCTCTATGGCATGAACGTAATCGACAGCGGCGTAGCCGTGCTGAACATGCACGCCCCCTGGGAGGCAACCAGCAAGGCCGATGTCTATGAGGCGAAGAGAGGTTACGAAGTATTCTTAAAGAAAGCGGATATATAATGAACCCTGAAACCCTGAAAACTTCAGATTTTTACTTTGACCTGCCGCCGGAACTGATTGCTCAGGATCCCCTCGCGGACAGAAGCGCTTCACGGCTGCTTGTCCTTGATAAAAACACCGGAGAGACCAGGCATGAAAGTTTTAAGAATATTATAGATTACCTGAATCCGGGAGACGCTCTGGTGCTCAACAACACCAGAGTGCTCCCGGCAAGGCTCCACGGCATCCGGGAGGGCACCGGAGCGGCCATAGAGGTGCTTCTTTTAAGGCGCAGAGAAAAAGATGTATGGGAGACCCTGGTAAAGCCCGGTAAAAAGGTAAAGCCGGGTGTCATGCTTAAGTTTGGAGACGGGCTTTTAAGAGGAGAGGTATTGGATATTGTGGAGGAGGGCAACCGGCTCATCCGTTTCCGGTATGAGGGAATTTTCGAAGAGGTCTTGGACCGCCTGGGAGAAATGCCGCTTCCTCCCTATATCACTCACAAGCTGGAGGATAAGAACCGCTATCAGACCGTTTACGCCAAGTATGACGGTTCCGCGGCTGCCCCCACAGCGGGACTTCATTTTACGGAAGATTTATTGAAACAGATAGAAGAGAAGGGAGTAAAACTGGCCTATGTGACTCTTCATGTGGGACTCGGCACTTTCCGTCCGGTAAAGGCTGATCTGATCACAGAACACCATATGCATTCCGAAACCTATCAGATTACCGCTCAGGCGGCCAGACTGATCAATGAGGCCAAAGAAAGCGGCCACCGGGTCATCTGTGTGGGTACCACAAGCTGCCGCACTCTGGAGAGCGCTGCCGATGAGAGGGGAGTCCTTAAGGAATGCTGCGGCGATACGGAAATTTTTATTTATCCCGGCTATCGTTTTAAGGTATTGGATGCCCTGATCACCAATTTCCACCTGCCGGAATCCACCCTTGTGATGCTGGTAAGCGCTCTGGCAGGAAGGGAAAATGTGCTTCGGGCTTATCAGGAGGCGGTGAAAGAGAGGTATCGGTTTTTTTCCTTTGGAGATTGTATGTTCGTTCAATAAAAATCGGTTTTTTGCATACTTGTAAACAGAACAAAAGAGGTTTGAAATCAAAAAAATTTCCAGCTGTGCGGTTGGATTTCAGCTAATATCCCTTGTCTCTTTTGACAAGGGTATTATTATGCCCTTT
>ERZ808046.405-NODE-405-length-41446-cov-7.050956_pt1 | contig 41446 bp, 38 predicted proteins | sample MGYA00380196_ERZ808046 | MGnify/ENA primary metagenome ERZ808046 (study PRJEB31490, sample SAMN06133421) | mouse gut metagenome | isolation source: Z6_2 | host: mice | place: China: Chengdu | collected 2015-05 ...
ACGAACTGACTCGAGAAAGCATAGAGGAGGTGTGACCTGTGTCTATTTGTCCAAAAAATAAATCTTCCAAAGGAAGAAGAGATAAGAGAAGAGCGAACTGGAAGATGAGTGCTCCGAACTTGGTAAAGTGCAGCAAATGCGGTGCTCTGATGATGCCTCATAGAGTGTGTAAAGCGTGCGGCTCTTACAATAAGAAAGAGATCATTTCAGTTGACTAATTCTTAACAAGCAGGTAAAAACAAAGAAAAACAGGGTTTCAATATATCATTTGAACCCTGTTTTTGTTTTACTTTTCCCCGTTAATTTTATGCAGCTTTCAGTGATCCATCAGCGTTGGATATAAAAGAGAAAGGATTGCAGCAGATCAGATGCAGATTTATCTTGCCCCTATGGAAGGGATTACGACCTGGGTATATCGAAAGGCTCATGCGGAAGTGTATGGTGCACTGGATAAATATTTTATTCCTTTTTTGGAGACTCATGAAAAGCGGGATTTCAAGACCAGGGAGCTGCAGGAGATTATTCCGGAACACAATGAGGGGATTCGGGCAGTGCCGCAGATTCTGACAAAGTGTGCAGAAGGTTTTATCCGGGCGGCCCGGGCCTTGCAGAACTTTGGATACGATGAGATCAATCTCAATCTGGGCTGTCCGTCCAGGACGGTAGTGTCCCGTGGGAGGGGAGCTGGATTTCTGGCATTTCCTGAAGAACTGGATCATTTTCTGGAAGAGATTTTTGGTGCGCTGGATGTGAAACTGTCCGTTAAGACCCGGGTGGGCAAGGACAGTCCGGAAGAATTTGAGAGGCTGTTGGACATCTATAATCAGTATCCGCTGGAGGAACTGATCATCCATCCCCGGATTCAGGCAGATTATTACAAAAATGAGCCGAGGATGGAATGTTATGATGAGGCGAAGAAAAAGAGCCGGAATCCTCTGTGCTACAATGGGGATTTGTTTACCCAAGGATGCATCCGCCGGTTTTGTGAAAAATACCCGCAGGAGGAGCGGCTGATGATCGGCCGGGGACTGATTCTGAATCCGGGACTGATCCATGGAGGCACCAAGACGCAGTTTGAGGAGTTTCATGAGCGGCTGGTGGAAGGATACCTGGGCAGAGGACTCTCGGAAACCAGCGTGCTGTTCAAAATGAAGGAACTGTGGTTTTATCAGATCCATCTGTTTGCAGACAGCAGGAAATATGAGAAGCAGATTCGAAAGGTACCGCATTTTTCGGAGTATCGGCGGATTGTGGAAGAACTGCTTCGGGAACGGGAGCTTTGTCCGCCGGATGCCGATTCTTGAATGTTGATTTTCTGGCTGTTCGTGTCTTTCCTATCTGGAGAAATAAAACCCTGCATCGCTGCCGGACTCAAAGATGTCCTGCTGTTCGATATTCGGATGGTGTCACACCATAGTATCGTTTGAACAGCCGGCTGAAATAGAGCTGGTCTTCAAAACCTACCGATACGGCAACTTCCTTGATATAACTGTTTTGATCCCTCAGAAGTTCTCCTGCTTTGGTCATGCGGAGGTTATTTATGTAAGCGTTGATGCTGACTCCGGTTTCTTCCTTAAAGATCCTGCACAGGTAACCGGAGCTTAGACCAACATATTCCGATACGGATGCCAGGCTGATCTTTCGACTGTAATTCCCTTTGATATAGGAAAGCGCCTGGGTGATCTCCGGGCTGTAATTGCTGTTCTGGCTCTCAGGTGGTTTTGGAGAAAAGACAGCCAGCAATGCGTCGTTTAGATTTTTCTCCAGTTCTTCCCGGTTGAGGGCGTTTCGCATAATCTCAGAGGTGTCAGCGATCTGATCGTGAGTAACCGAACTGATATCCGCAGTGTGGTATTCCAGTTCCCCTAAGAAACGGACACAGTACTGGATGACTTTCGACGGCAGGACGTGTTGTTGTTCACAGGCATTCAGAAGGGCCAGGAAGCGCGTTGAAGCGTGAGACAGCCGCTGCTCTTTGGGCAGAGCAAGTACTTCTGCAGACAGCTCTTTGTAGGATATGTCCGGAATGGTATGGGAGACAGACAGGGCGTCGGCCGGCACCTGTCCTAACGGTCCGTAGAAACCAAGCTCCAGAAGATCCTGAAAATCGTGATAGACCCGGCGGGCTTCCAGAAGATCCGGAATACCGCTCTGATAGAGGATGGCCGGGGACAGTGACATATAATATTGAAATAACTGAGAAATGCGGGCAGCAAGTCCGGCGATGGTGTACTGGTGCAGTGTGAGTTCTGACTCCGGAATGACCAGAAGTGTGTTGCTGGTGCTAAAGAGGATGATTCTCCGGTTGTTGAACGGTTCCAGTGCATTTTTTAAGGTGCTTTGCAGCAGATCAATAGAGGGGAGCGGATCCAGATTCTGATCGTACCAGTCAAAGGAAATCTGGCAAAGAGCAAACGATTCCATCTTTGTTTCGTCGAATCCAGTAACGCTGCAAAGCGTGGACAGCTCATAATTTTTGTTGGTGAAAAATTCTCTCCATGCGGCGTGGCGCTCCTGGTGAAGCATCGGTTCCGGCATGGACATCAGGTGCTCTTCTTTCTCTGACTTCTGATCCAGCTTTTCTTTCAGCTTTTTCAGCTGTTCTGTAAGTTCTTCCGGGCTGATGCTTACTTTCAGAATATAATCAGCTGCACCAAGAACAAGGGCAGTTCTCACATAATTAAAATCTTCATAATTGCTGATCACCAGAAATTCACAGTCAATATTTTTTTTCTGGACTGCCCGGATTAGTTCCAGCCCGTCCATGATCGGCATTTTCAGATCACAGATGATCAGATCCGGATGAAAACGGCAGGTCATCTCCAGTGCTTCCTCTCCGTTGGAGGCTGTGGCACAGATGTGAAAGCCCAGTTCATTCCAGTCAATCATGGAGCGAAGGGCGATCTTTACAATCGGTTCATCGTCAACAATCAGTACTTGATACATGGCAGTTCTCCTGTTTGGTGTTGCTGGTGTCCGTGTCAATGGCCGGGATCCGTACTTTGCAGATGGTTCCTTTTCCAGGGCTGCTTTCTATGGTCAGACCATAATCCCCGGAAAAGTAAAGGTGGATCCGGTCATTGACATTTTTATTGCCGATGCCTCCAAGTCCTTTGGGGACAGAAGACTTGTCGTTCATATCGAACCCTTTTCCCTCATCCCGAACTTCCAAAATGATATCTTGTTTATCCCAGCGGCAGCTGACATAGATTTCCATGATGGTTCCGTCGTTAAAGGAACCATGCAGCACGGAGTTTTCGGCCAGGGGCTGAAGGATCAGCTTGGGAAGAAAATAGCCGGAAAACGGTTCCGGAATATCATAATTGACATGAAAGCTTCCGGCATATCGGATCGCCTGGATGGAAAAATAGTGTTTTAGATTATCAATCTCTTCCTGAATGGTAATGAATTCGTGGTCATTGATCAGTGTGTTCTTCAGCAGCTCGCTTAAAGAACGGATGCCTTCACAGACTACTTTGTCCTGGTTCATCTGTGCCACCAGGCGCAGGGTATTCAAAGTGTTGAACAGGAAATGAGGATTGATCTGGTACTGAAGCATCCGAAGCTCCAGTTCTCTTTTTCTGGCCTCGCTTAACTGTCTTTGCTCAAGCAAAAGCTGAATCTGTGTCACCATGCCGTCAATGTTGTCTGACAGATAAGCCAGTTCATCGCTGCCCGTATCCTGGATTCGGATTTCCATATCTCCGTCAGAGATCATCTGACAGGTATGGACCATGTGTTCAATCGGATGTGAGATACTCATGTAAGTATAGAGAGTCATGGTCAGGGCGATCCCCATCATCAAGAGGGCAAGAACCAGGATCTGCCCGGTCAGTTCGGTACTTCCATACAGAAAATAAGTATACAGATAGATGAGCATCAGCGGAAAAACCGTAGAGATCAGATAGGAAATAATCAGGCGGCCGCGGAGCTTCAGGTTCCGAAGACCTACCAGTGCAAATTCTGAAAGCTGGTGAAAGTCATTGTTTTCCGGAGGCATATGGACTCCTTTCATCCGGGGTAATATGATCCATGTACAGTATATCGAAATTTTCATTCTTATCTATATTTTAATCTCAAATAGGAAAATAATCCATAGAAAACATAAAATAATCCATAAAATATCTTTTTATAAAATTTTTTGAAATTTTACATTTATTTTAGAATTGAAGATAATCCATACAAAAGATAAGATAATATCTATACTTTTTTGTGCATTTTATATAATATATGGATTGTAAAGTCCTAACAAAAAGGTAAAAGGAGGTAAAGTAGATATGATGAAATATTTACAGAAACTCGGAAAATCTCTGATGCTTCCGGTAGCATGTCTTCCGGTATGCGGTATCCTGATGGGTATTGGATATGCGCTGTGTGAAGAGACCATGCAGGGCGGCGATATCTCAGGTATCGTTTCTATCATTGGATTTTTCCTGGTAAAAGCAGGAGGAGCTTTGATTGACAATATGTCCTGGCTGTTCGCCATCGGCGTTGCTGTGGGTATGTCGGATGACAATGAAGGAACCGCTGGTCTTGCAGGTCTGGTATCCTGGCTTATGATTACCAATCTTCTGTCTTCCGGTACGGTAAGCGTTCTGATCGGCGGGGAAGCAGATCCGGCATTTGCCAAGATTCAGAATCAGTTCATCGGTATCCTTGCCGGTCTGATCGGATCTACCTGTTATAACAAATTTAAAAATACAAGACTTCCGGATGCATTGTCTTTCTTCTCAGGCAAGCGCTGTGTGGCAATTGTAACAGCGGTGTTTTCTATTCTGGCAGCGGCAGTACTGTTCTTTGTATGGCCCATCGTCTACGGCGTATTGGTTACGCTTGGAGCAAGTGTTGTAGGTCTGGGTGCGGTAGGAGTTGGAATCTATACCTTCCTGAATCGTCTGCTGATCCCGTTTGGACTGCATCACGCGCTGAATTCCGTGTTCTGGTTTGACGCGGCGGGTATCAATGACCTTGGAACCTACTGGGCAGCAGAGCTGGTGAACGGAGCAGGCGGATCTGCAGGTATGTACATGGCTGGTTTCTTCCCGTCTATGATGTTCGGTCTTCCGGCTGCAGCACTGGCAATTATTCACTGTGCAAAACCGGAGAGAAGAAAAGAGGCAGCTTCCCTTTTAGGTGCGGCAGCAATCTGTGCATTTATCTGTGGTGTTACGGAGCCTTTTGAGTTTGCTTTTATGTTCCTGGCACCGGTACTGTATCTGATCTATGCGGTACTTTACGGCGTGGTGGCAGCAATCTCTGTAGCGTTGGGATTCCGGGCAGGATTTTCTTTCTCGGCAGGATTGACTGACCTGATATTCAGTGCATCTCTGCCGGCGGCAAACAAGACGTTTCTGATCATTCCTCTGGGTATCGGTGCAGCGGTTGTGTTCTATCTGGTATTCCGCTTCGCGATTTCGGCTCTTGATCTGAAGACTCCGGGCCGTGAAGATGAAGATGAGGATGAGACACGCATTGAACTTGCCAATAATGACTTTACTGCAATGGCTGCGATTATTCTTGAAGGCCTTGGCGGTAAGGAAAATGTAACCAGCGTGGACAACTGTATCACCAGACTCCGCCTTGAGATCAAAGACTACACGGCAGTGGATGAAAAGAAGATTAAATCCGCAGGAGTAAGCGGTGTTATCCGTCCAAGCAAGACTTCTGTACAGGTGGTCATCGGGCCGAAAGTTCAGTTTGTGGCCGATGAATTTAAAAAACTTATGTAAGCCAATCCACTATCCAAAACATATAATTTCAGAAAGGGCTCCGGGTAACCGGGGCTCTTTCTGAAGCCGATCACAGGATCGGTTCGTGTGACAGCAGCCCGCCATTCATTGACAGGGGTTGGCAGATTTGTTATGATTATATCTATCAGGAAACTTTGCGTGATGGGGTAATAGGGGTGAGCAAAGGATGAAGTACGCATATCGTCTTGGAAAGGCAATGATGCTTCCGGTGGCCTGTCTTCCGGTTGCAGGTCTTTTGATGGGGCTTGGGTACTGGCTCGATCCGGCGGGATATGGGACGGACAGCCTGATTGCAGAAATCATGATTCAGGCCGGTTCTGCGCTGATCAACAATACAAGTCTTTTATTTGCGCTTGGTGTGGCGACAGGACTGGCAGACGAGCAGGATGGAACAGCAGCGCTGGCCAGCGTGGCTGCATGGCTGATCATTCAGCACATACTGACGGTGGAAAATGTATCAATCCTGACCGGAGGCAGGGTGGACCCATCTTCTTTTCAAGGTATAAAAAATCAGGTGATTGGTATTTTCTGCGGCATTCTGGGGGCATACTGCAGCAACAGATATCGGTATGTACGACCTTTTCGAGGACTGGAGATCTTCCAGGGCCGCCGGCTGGTTCTCATGGCCGCCATGGGCTATGCGGCAGTTTGCTCGCTCGTATTGCTGTACATATGGCCGTATTTTTATGAGGCGTCTGTTTATATGGGAACTTCGCTTCTGGGAACCGGACCAATTGGTGTAGGAATCTACATGTTTTTAAACCGCCTGATGATTCCGACCGGTCTGCATCATGCGCTGAACTCCGTGTTCTGGTTTGATCTGGCGGGCATTTCAGATCTGAATAATTTCTGGAGTGGAGTTGGAACTTATGGACAGACCGGACAATATATGACCGGCTTTTTTCCGGTGATGATTTTTGGAATGCCGGGAGCAGCCCTGGCCATGTACCAGACTGCTCGAAAAGAGAAGAAAAAGATGGCGGGCGGGCTTTTGATGTCAGCGGCGGTCTGTTCTCTTCTGACCGGCGTGACAGAACCGATGGAGTTTTCCTTTATGTTTCTTGCGCCGGGACTTTTTTTCCTGCATGCTTTTCTGACCGGGATTTCCGGTCTTCTGTGTGCGGCGCTGCCTTTTCGGGTAGGCTTTAATTTCAGTGCCGGGCTTCTGGATTATTTTATGGCGCTTAATTCTCCCATGGCCGAAAATCCGTGGCTGCTCTGGCCCATAGGGATTGGTTTTGGGATCTTATACTACAGTGTATTTCGTTTTTGCATTCTGAAGTTCCGGCTGAAGACACCAGGCCGGGAAGAAGACTGATGAAAAATACCGATTTTGAAAGGAGTATGAACCATGTTTTCATTTTTTAAGAAGAAAGAAACAAAAGAAGTATTTGAGATGACAGCGGTAACGGACGGGGCGGTGATTCCCATGGCAGAAGCCAGTGATCCGGTATTTGCATCCTGTTCCCTTGGAAACGGAGTGGTAATCAGGCCGTCCGGAACCGTTGTTGTCGCTCCGGCAGACGGAAAAGTGACGGCTACCATGGAAGGGAGTAATCACGCCATCGGAATGGAGCTGTCCGGCGGATTGGAGATCCTGATCCATGTGGGGGTGGATACGGTGAATCTCAAAGGAGAAGGTTTTACGTCTTTTGTAAAAAACGGGGAAAAGGTGAAAGCCGGAGAGAAGCTGATCTCCTTTGATAAGGATGCGCTGGAAGCAAAAGGTTACTGTATGGAAGTGATGCAGATTGTCCTGGAGAGTGAGCAGGCTTCCAACGTGCAGTATCAGACCGGAATGGAGGCCGAGGCCGGAAAAACCATTGTGGCTTCCTGGTAAAAACAATCAGATTTCCGTTTCTTTTTCTTTAGAAGGTATTGACTTCGGGAAAGGGTTTTCGTATTATGATATAGACAACAAGGAGGAAAAAGAATGCAGGAACTGGTAAGCGTTGCAGTAGATGCCATGGGCGGAGACCATGCACCATTGGAGATTGTAAAAGGTGCCGTGGAGGCAGTAAACAGTCAGGATAATCTTAAGGTATATCTGGTGGGCAGAAAAGCCCCGGTGCAGGCTGAGCTGCAGAAATATCAGTATGATTCTTCCAGAGTGGAGGTGGTGGATGCCACCGAAGTGATTGAGATGGCAGAGCCACCGGTCCAGGCGATCCGTACGAAAAAGGATTCCTCCATCGTCGTTGCCATGAAAATGGTAAAAAATGGCGAAGCCGATGCTTTTGTGGGCGCAGGCAGTACGGGAGCGGTTCTGGTGGGAGGCCAGTTGATCGTGGGAAGGATCAAAGGCGTGGAGCGTCCGCCTCTTGCACCTCTTTTGCCAACGGAAAAAGGAGCTTCTCTGCTGATTGACTGCGGAGCCAATGTAGACGCCAGACCCTCTCACCTGGTTCAGTTCGCGAAGATGGGTTCGATTTATATGGAGAACGTCATGGGCGTTCAAAATCCGAGAGTTGCCATTGTGAACATCGGTGCGGAGGAAGAAAAGGGCAATGCACTGGTCAAAGAGACCTTTCCTCTTTTGAAGGCATGTAAAGGTCTTAATTTTATCGGAAGCATAGAAGCGCGCGACATCCCGTCCGGATATGCAGATGTGATCGTCTGCGAAGCTTTTGCGGGAAATATCATTTTAAAGCTGTATGAGGGTGTTGGTGCAACGCTGATCTCTATGGTGAAAAAAGGCATGCTTGCCAGTCTTCGAAGCAAGATTGGAGCCCTTTTAGTCAAGCCTGCCCTGAAAGAGACTCTGAAGCGTTTTGATACCAGCCAGTATGGTGGAGCGCCTCTTCTGGGACTAAAGGGTCTGGTTGTCAAGACGCATGGAAGCTCCCAAGCGGTGGAAATACGCAATTCCATTCTGCAGTGTGTGACCTTTACGCAGCAGCAGATGAACGAAAAAATCAGAGCCGGAATTCAGGCAGGAGAAGACTAGGAGGGAATGGAAGTCATGGAATTTGAAAAGTTACAGGAGATCATAGCAGAAGTATTGAATGTGGATGCAGATGAGATTACGATGGATACTACCTTCGTAGATGATCTGGGAGCGGATTCCCTGGATGTATTTCAGATTATTATGGGCATTGAGGAGGAATTTGACATCGAGATTGCCAATGAAGATGCGGAAAAGATTGTATCCGTCGGAGATGCTGTGGAGCAGATTAAGAATGCAATAAACTGACACGGTACAGGTACAGGCGGGCTGTGGCGGAGCTGATACTTCTGGCGTCATGGGTTTGACGGCAGAAGTATCAGCTCCGCCACAGCCTGTTACCATTCCAAAGAAAGAAATTACAGGAGCGATAAGTTATGGAAAATGGATCCAGACTGAAAGAGCTGGAAGATAAGATCGGGTATCATTTTCAGAAACCGGATCTTCTGCGGCATGCCATGTGTCACAGCTCGTATGCCAATGAACGGCATATGGGCAGATTGAAATGCAATGAACGGCTGGAATTTTTAGGAGATGCGGTGCTGGAACTTGTGACCAGTGAGTTTTTGTACCGGAACTTTCCCAGGATGCCGGAAGGCGATGCCACAAAGACCCGGGCAAGCATTGTCTGTGAGCAAAGCCTTGCGTTTTGTGCCAGAAATCTCTCTCTGGGCCAGTACATTCTGCTTGGAAGAGGGGAGCTGGTCAGCGGCGGAAGAGAGCGTCCGTCCATTACTTCTGATGCTTTTGAGGCGTTGATCGGAGCCATATATCTGGACGGTGGTTTTACTAGCGCGAAAGAATTTATACAGCGGTTTGTGCTGGATGACCTAGAGCACAAAAAACTCTTTTTTGATAGTAAGACCATCCTGCAGGAGCGGGTGCAGGCTCATTGTGAGGAGCCGCTGCACTACAAACTGATCCATGAGGAAGGCCCAGATCACCAGAAACTGTTTGTCGTACAGGCGATGCTTGGGGAAAAAGTGATCGGGGAAGGACAGGGACGCACCAAAAAAGCGGCAGAGCAGGAAGCGGCCTACCATGCACTGACCGGAAAATATGATACCAGAACAGGAAATCCTACATGTATTTAAAATGTATAGAAGTGCAGGGGTTTAAATCCTTCGCAAATAAGATTGTATTTGATTTTCACAACGGGATTACGGGGATTGTGGGGCCCAACGGTTCCGGTAAAAGCAATGTGGCGGACGCGGTGCGCTGGGTTTTGGGAGAGCAAAGGGCAAGACTTCTTCGAGGCGGCGCCATGCAGGATGTGATTTTTTCCGGAACAGAGAATCGAAAGCCGTTAAGCTATGCCTATGTGGCGATTACGCTGGACAACAAAGACCACCAGCTTCCGGTGGCTTATGAAGAAGTTACAGTGGCCAGGAGGTTATATCGTTCGGGGGAGAGTGAATATCTTTTAAATGGGACTGCCTGCCGGCTAAAAGACGTGCAGGAGCTGTTCTATGATACGGGCATCGGAAAAGAGGGGTATTCTATCATCGGCCAGGGTCAGATCGACCGGATCTTAAGTACCAAGCCTGAGGAGGCCAGAGAGCTCTTTGATGAGGCCACTGGTATTGTCAAGTTCAAAAAGCGTAAAAAGACGGCAGAGAAAAAGTTAGAGGATGAGAAACAGAATCTTTTGCGGGTCAATGACATTTTGACGGAATTGGAAAAGCAGCTTGGCCCCTTGGAGCGCCAGGCGGAAAAGGCGAAAGAGTATCTGAAGAAAAAGGAATCCTTAAAGGAGATTGAAATCCATATTTTCCTGTTGGAGATGGAGCAGATCAAAGGGCAGTCGGAACAGCTTATCAAAACTTGTGAGATTACCAGGGAAGATTTGAAGGAGACGACGCAGGCTTTTGAGAATACCAAGCTGGAATATGAGCGGATCGAGAAAGAGCTGGAGGGAATCGAGGCGCAGATTGATGCAGCCAGGGAAGAGGCTTCTTCCAGACGTCTCTCGCGTCAGCAGATGAAAGGGCAGATCGCGGTTCTGAAAGAACAGGTTCGCTCGGCAAAGGCCAGCTGCCGTCACTATCAGGAGCGGATGGACAGCATCGAAAAGGAGTATGAGGAGCGAAAAGAGGAAGAAAAAGCAGCGCTTTCAGAAAAAGAAGAACTGGATCTTTTGCTTTCTCAGGCCCGGAAGGTACAAAAAGATGCTGAAGAGACCCTTGCCGGGATTCAACAGAATATCCAGGATAACCAGACAAATTTAGAGAACAGCAAGAATGAGATCATATCTCTTTTGAATCAGCGCTCATCGATTAAGGGGAAAGTGCAGCGCTATAATGCCATGACCGAGCAGATCCAGATCCGCAAAGCAGAGGTAAATCAGAAGCTGATTCAGATGAAGAGCAACGATCTTGGGCAGGCGGAGCTTTTAAAAGAACAGGAAGAGACGCTTGCAAAGATTCAGGAAGAGCTTCGGTCGAGAAGTCAAAAGCAGGAAGAGGTTGAAAGGAGGATCCAGGAGCTGCAGCAGCAGATTACGATCTGCAGAAAACGCCTGGAAGACGGGCAGAGTGCTTACCATCGGGAGGCGTCCCGGCTGGAATCCTTAAGGAACCTTGCAGAGCGCTATGATGGATATGGAAACAGTATCCGCCGGGTTATGGAACAGAAAGACCGGATAAACGGGATCTGCGGCGTGGTGGCAGATTTGATTCAAACCGGAAAGCGCTTTGAGACGGCTGTGGAGACTGCGCTGGGAGGCAGTATTCAAAATGTGGTGACAGAGGATGAGGAGACAGCCAAAAAGTTGATTGCTTATCTGAAGCAAAACCGTTTTGGAAGAGTGACATTCCTTCCGCTGACTGCCATGAAAAATCCGCAGCAGTTTCAGAGAGAACAGGTGTTGAAGGAGCCGGGAGTGATTGGTCTGGCTCATACCCTGGTGGAGACCAAAGAGCGGTATCGAAACCTGATGGCACAGCTTCTTGGAAGAACTGTGGTGGTGGAACACATTGACTACGCAGTCGCCCTTCAGAAAAAATACCGCTACAGTCTGCGGATCGTGACTCTGGAAGGAGAATCCATGAATCCGGGCGGATCCATGACCGGAGGCGCCTTTAAAAACAGCAGCAGCCTTCTGAGCCGAAACCGGGAGATTGAGGAACTCAAAGGGAAAGTGGAGCGCAGCCGTCTGGATATGGAAAATGTCCAGAAAAAGCTGATTGAGATTCAGAATGAGCGAAGTGGCTGCTATTCTATGCTGGATGCCGGGGCATCGGCCCTTCAGGAAGTCCGGGTACTGGAAAATACGGCTCGGATGAATGTGGAGCAGCTAAGAGGTCAGAGACGTGCGGCAGATGAGGATTTTCAGCAGTTCCAAAAGGAGTGCACAGAGCTGGATCGTCAGACCGCTGAGATCCGGGAGATGAAGGAAGAAAGTCAGAAGGAACTGAAAGATTCGGAGGCGATGGAAAAAGCTCATACTTTTGCAGTGGAGACGTATCAGCAGCGTCTGGACGAAGAACGGATAAAAGAAGCAGATGCTCAGAAAGCATTGGAAGCATACCATCTGGACACTGCATCCATCCTGCAGAAAGCAGAGTTTACTGCGTCTAATTTAAGACGTATTGAGGGAGAAATCCAGAAACTCCAGAGCGAAAAAGCCGAGCTTATAAGAAATCGGGAGCAGGCTGAGGATGCCACTAAAAACAGGGAGTCCGGGATTGAGTCTTTGCAGGCCGGAATGGATGAAGCAGAGCAGGAAATTGCAGAGATTGAGGGAAAAATTCAGGCACTTCAAAAGCAAAAAGAGGAACAGTCCGCTTCTCATAAAAGTTTCTTCGGCAAAAGAGAAGAATTGTCGTCCCGTATCAATGAGCTGGACAAAGAACTGTTCCGTCTCAACAGCCAGCAGGAGAAACTGGATGAAACTTCAGAAAATCTGATGAACCACATGTGGACAGAATATGAACTGACCTACAATGCGGCGCTTCCGCTTCGCAGGGAGGAATTTCAGAATCTGCCGGAACTGAAGAAGGACTGCAGCGGCGTGAAGGAAGAGATCCGGGGTCTTGGCAATGTCAACGTCAATGCCATCGAGGACTATAAAGAGGTTTCTGAACGCTTCGCTTTTATGGATGGGCAGCGAAAGGATCTTCTGGAAGCGGAGGAAGCGCTGAAACAGGTGATATCAGAGCTGGACAGCGGCATGAAAAAGCAGTTTACGGAACAGTTTGCTTTGATCCAGAAAGAATTTGACAAGGCTTTTAAGGAACTTTTCGGCGGCGGCAAGGGTACATTGGAGCTGATCGACGAAGAAGATATTCTGGAGACCGGGATTCGCATCATCTCTCAGCCGCCAGGAAAAAAACTGCAGAATATGATGCAGCTTTCCGGAGGAGAAAAAGCGCTGACGGCCATCGCACTTTTGTTTGCCATACAGAATTTAAAGCCGTCCCCATTCTGTCTGCTGGATGAGATTGAGGCGGCGCTGGATGATTCCAATGTGGATCGTTTTGCGAATTATCTACATAAACTGACCAAACATACGCAGTTTATTGTGGTCACTCACCGAAGGGGTACCATGAACGCAGCCGACCGCCTGTATGGAATTACCATGCAGGAAAAGGGGGTATCCACCCTGGTGTCGGTGAATCTGATCGAACATGATCTGGACAAATAAAACAGTACCAAACCGACCAGAACCGGGAACAAATTCCGGACGTTAACCGGACGGAAATTGTTCCAGAGAAAGGGGTTCTGGAAGGGGAGATACGGAACTTGATAAAAACAGTATCGAACCGACCAGAACTAGGAACAAATTCCGGACGTTAACCGGACGGAAATTGTTCCAGAGGAAGGGGTTCTGGAAGGGGAGATACGGAACTTTAATAGGAGAAATGATAATGGCGGAAGAGAAAAAAGGATTTTTCCGGCGTCTGGCGGAGGGATTGTCCAAGACCAGGGACAACATTGTATCCGGAATGGACGCCATCTTCAATGGTTTTTCGGATATAGATGAAGATTTTTACGACGAGATCGAAGAAATTTTGATTATGGGAGATATTGGAATCAATGCAACCACTTCGATCATTGATAATCTGAAGAAAAAGGTAAAAGAGCAGCATATCAGAAAACCTGAAGAGTGTAAAGAGCTCCTGATCAACAGCATCAAAGAACAGATGCAGGTGGGCGAGACTGCCTATGAATTTGAACAGAGGACATCGGTTGTTCTGGTCATTGGAGTCAACGGAGTGGGAAAGACGACCTCTGTCGGAAAACTGGCAGGAAAATTAAAAGATCAGGGCCGGCGTGTAATCCTGGCGGCGGCTGATACATTCCGGGCGGCTGCAGGCGAGCAGCTGACCGAATGGGCTAACCGGGCCGGAGTGGAGATCATCGGTGGCGGTGAGGGCGCAGACCCGGCCTCTGTTGTCTACGATGCAGTGTGTGCGGCGAAAGCGCGGAAGGCTGATGTGCTTTTGATTGACACAGCAGGAAGGCTGCACAACAAAAGAAACTTGATGGAGGAGCTGCGCAAGATCAACCGGATCATTGAACGGGAGTTTCCGAATGCTTACCGGGAGACGCTGGTTGTACTGGACGGCACCACCGGACAGAATGCGCTGGAACAGGCAAGGCAGTTTGGAGAGGCGGCGAATCTGACCGGCATCATTCTCACGAAGCTGGATGGAACCGCCAAAGGCGGAATCGCAGTGGCAATTCAGTCGGAACTGAATGTTCCGGTGAAATACATCGGTGTGGGAGAGCACATAGATGATCTTCAGAAATTTGATGCAGATGCATTTGTGAATGCGCTGTTTCTTTTGGAGTCCGACAGAACATAAAAACAGTAGTTGTCCTTAGGATGTCTGGGAGGATTTGAAACACACGAAAGCGACGGGATATCCATTCAGATAAAAAATGGAAGGGCAAATACAGAATAGACAGTATGAGGAGAATTGAAAAAATGATGACTTTGGAGAAATTCGAGGAAGCGTGTGAAGTCGTCGGAAGAGTGACAACCGAGACACGACTGATGTACAGCCAGTATTTCAGTGAAAGAGCAGGCAATAAAGTATATCTGAAACCGGAAAACATGCAGAAGACCGGAGCTTTTAAGATCCGAGGAGCATACTACAAGATCAGTACCCTGACCGAAGAAGAGCGGGCAAAGGGGCTGATCACTGCTTCCGCGGGCAACCATGCCCAAGGTGTTGCCTATGCGTCAAGAGAATATGGCTGCAAAGCTGTAATCGTAATGCCGACCACAACACCTCTGATCAAGGTGAATCATACAAAAGAGTATGGTGCAGAAGTGGTTCTTCACGGCAATGATTATGATGAGGCCTGTGCTCATGCCTATGAACTGGCAGAAGAACAGGGATATACATTTATTCACCCCTTCGATGATCTGGATGTGGCTACTGGTCAGGGAACCATTTCCATGGAAATCTTTAAAGAACTGCCATTGGTAGATTATATCTTGGTGCCGATCGGCGGCGGCGGACTGGCCGCAGGCGTAGCGACTCTTGCAAAATATCTGAATCCCAAGATCAAAGTGATCGGCGTAGAACCTGCAGGGGCCAACTGCATGGAGCAGTCAATGGAGAAAGGTGAGGTTATCTGTCTGAAAAGCAGCAATACCATCGCTGACGGCACAGCCGTGCGCCAGCCGGGCAAACTGATCTTTCCCTATATTCAGGAGAATCTTGACTGTGTCATCTCGGTGCCGGATGACGAATTGATTGTGGCATTTCTGGATATGGTAGAGAATCACAAGATGATTGTAGAGAATTCCGGTCTTCTGAGTGTGGCTGCCTTAAAGCATCTGGATGTGAAGAATAAAAAAGTAGTCTGCATCTTAAGCGGCGGCAATATGGATATCATTACCATGTCCTCAGTGGTACAGCATGGTCTGATCCAAAGAGACCGGATCTTCACAGTGTCCGTTCTGCTTCCGGATAAACCAGGAGAGCTGGTTCATGTAGCATCCCTGATTGCCGGCCAGCAAGGAAATGTCATTCGTCTGGATCACAATCAGTTTGTCAGTACCAACCGGAATGCGGCAGTGGAACTTAAGATTACGATGGAAGCATTTGGAACAGAGCATAAGCAGCGCATTATAAAAGAGCTGGAAAACAGCGGATATCGGCCGAGGCTTATCCGGGCCAATCCCTGAAAATAAAACAGCGAAAGCCCGTACAGTGCCCGGAAGGTTGAAAGGGAACGGTGTGACCGAACAACCTTCCAGTAAAATTGGGCACAGGGAGGGCGGGAGCGGAACTTTAATAAGGAGGTACAAAATGAAAAGCAGAGTGGAAGATACGATTAAAAGACACAAAAGCGGGTATAATTGTGCACAGGCAGTGGTCTGTACATATTGTGACCTTTTGGACACGAAGGAGCAGGCCGCATTTTGCATGAGTGAGGGCTTTGGAGCGGGTATGGGCGGTATGGAGAATACCTGTGGCGCTCTGTCCGGAGCTGTGATGCTGGCTGGTCTTAAGGGCAGCGATGGAAACTTGGAAGATCCCAAGACCAAAGGGAAGACCTATCAGTTGTCAAAGGAGATCGTGAAGCGTTTTCAGGAAACCTGCGGAGCTACGATCTGCAAAGAGCTGAAAGGAATCGAGACCGGAAAGCCGAAATATGCCTGTCCGGACTGTATCCGGACTGCGGCCAAAATTGCAGAAGATGTATTGTTTGGAGAAGAGAATGAGCAAATATAAAAAGATACAGGCGGCGCTTTTAGGTGCGGGCACTGTCGGCGGCGGTGTTTACAAACTGTTGCAGATGCGGGCGGAAGAGATGCCTTCTAAAATTCAGGCAGAACTTATGATCAGCAAAGTTCTGGTAAGAAATCCCGGGAAAAAGCGGGAAGGTATTCCGGAGGAAATTTTGACCGACGACTGGGAGAGTATTATAAATGATGCTTCTGTTCAGATTGTAATCGAGCTGATGGGAGGCATCGAGCCGGCCCGCACTTATATCCTGCAGGCGCTGGAAGCGGGAAAGCACGTAGTGACTGCCAACAAAGATCTGATGGCAGAACATGGGAGAGAGCTGATGGATGCAGCCGAGCGCAATCACTGTGATCTGCAGTTCGAGGCGGCAGTTGGCGGCGGTATCCCGATCATTCGTCCGCTCAAAGAATGCCTGGCAGGTAACGAGATCACGGAAGTGATGGGAATTGTCAACGGAACGACCAACTATATCCTGACCCGTATGACGGAGGAGGGTATGGACTTTTCCGATGCTCTGAAAAAAGCCCAGGAACTTGGATTTGCGGAGGCAGATCCTACCGCTGACATCGAGGGACTGGATGCAGGGCGTAAGATGGCGATTCTTTCCTCCATTGCTTTTCACTCCAGGGTGACATTTTCGGATGTGGATATTAAAGGAATTACGAAGATCACAGCCAAAGATATTCAGTACGCAAAAGAATTTGGTTATACACTGAAACTTCTGGGAGTAGCCCGCAACACGGACGGAGAGATGGAGGTGGGCGTTTTTCCCATGATGATTCCCTCAAGCCATCCGCTGGCCCACGTAAAAGATGCATTTAATGCCGTATTTGTGCATGGAGATGCGGTGGATGACGCCATGTTCCAGGGAAAAGGTGCAGGAGAGCTTCCCACAGCCAGTGCAGTGATGGGAGATGTCATCGCTGTGGCCAGAAACATGCAGTATGACTGCTGCGGAAGGATTGGCTGCAGCTGTTACAAAGATCTTCCCATGAAAGCTTCCGGGGAATCCAGACATCGCTATTTTGTGCGTCTGATCGTGGAAGACCGGACGGGAATCTTAGCAGGGGTTGCCGGCGTACTGGGTAACAATAATGTAAGCATCAATCAGGTCATTCAAAAGCCGGCCGTAGGCGGAGTGGCAGAACTGGTTGTGATTACAGACCGAGTGGAAAAGCGGCATCTGAAAGATGCTCTGGTCATCTTTGGGCAGATGTCCATGATTCAGGAAGTGGCTTCTGTGATCCGGGTTTATTCCCAGCGTCAGGAAAATGATCTGCTCTGACGAATGAAAACATCATTTGTAAAAATTTCCAGTAAGGGCTGATGTGCGGATTTTTGCACAGAGTGCCTGAAATTTCCTGTGAGTCCGCTCTGCAGATGGGCACACTGATATTGTGTAACTCAGAAAGGAGAGCGCCAATGGAAATCAAGAAGATTACCAGAGACAATTTTCAGACTGAAGTGACGGAGGCCCAAGGTCCGGTTCTGGTGGATTTTTATGCAGACTGGTGCGGTCCCTGCAAAGCACAGCACCCGATTTTGGAGCAGGCAGCAGAGGAGGCATGCGACGTGAAATTCTGTAAAGTGAACATCGATGAAGATGCGCAGCTTGCAGAGCGTTTCGGTGTCACACATGTTCCCACCATGCTTGTGATGAACGGGGAGAAGATCTATAAGACGATCCAGGGATTTCATCCGCTGGAAGAGATACTGGAATGTTTGGAAATGTAGTTTCTCTGCAACAGAGACAAAAAGATGACTGATTCAGAAACGAACAGTCATACAAAAGGCTGCTTCCGGTCTGCGGGCCGGCTGCGGCCTTTTTCGTTATGCCAGAACCTTTGGAGGTGACTGCGGCAAAGAAGAAGGAAAGAAATATCTGGAGGAGAATAATTGAAGCTGCAAAAATTATTAAGTCTGGTAAGGCAGGCGGTTGAGAAATACGAGATGATCCATGAAGGAGACCGGATCGCAGTCGGGGTTTCCGGCGGGAAGGACAGTCTGACGCTGCTGCTGGCACTTAGGGAACTGTCAAGATTTTATCCGGAGAAGTTTGAAGTTTGTGCAGTCAGTGTGGATCTTGGATTTGGAAATATGGATTACAGCAAGGTACAAGAACTTTGTCAATCGTCCGGAATTGCATTTTCTGTCATACCGACCCAGATAGGCCGGATTGTGATGGAAGAAAGACAGGAGAAGAATCCCTGTGCCCTGTGTGCAAAGATGCGTAAAGGAGCGCTGGCAGCAGAGGCTCTTCGGATGGGCTGCAACAAGATTGCCTATGCTCACCACAAAGAGGATTTTGTGGAAACGATGCTCTTATCGTTGATTTTCCAGGGGCGGTTTTATGCGTTTCCGCCTGTGACCTGGTTTGAGGATACCAAACTGACGGTGCTGCGCCCTCTGATGCTGGTGGAAGAAGCCCAGGTCAGGGGATTCTGTAGCAGATACGAAATCCCGGTGATAAAAAGCACCTGTCCTGTGGATGGCAAGACCAAACGTGCCTACGCAAAAGAACTGCTGGCTCAGATTCAAAGAGACCATCCGGGGGCGAAAGAACGAATGTTCCATGCAGTCACAAACGGGAATTTCCCGGACTGGCCAAAGACAGAGTTTACCTGATACCGGAAAAGAGCAATCGGATCTATGGCGGCAAAGAATTTGCCGGGACAGATTTTTTGCATTGTAAGAAATTTGTAAGTTTTATCTCTTAAAAATGTTGTCTTTGTCTGTTATGATAGAGACATCAGAGAGGAAGCGATGTGCTTATGGAAGAAAAACAGGTGATACTGGTGGTGGATGATGACAAAGAGATCGTGAAGGTTCTGGGAAAACTTCTGGAACTGGAAGGATATCAGGTCTATTCGGCTTGTGACGGAATGTCAGCATTGGAGCTTCTGACAAAACAGCGGGTTCATCTGATTATTCTGGATGTGATGATGCCAAAATTAGATGGCCTGTCCACCCTGATGGAGATTCGAAGAAGGCAGAATATTCCAGTGATTATGCTTTCGGCTAAGACAGAGGAAAGTGACAAAGTGCTGGGGCTTTCCATGGGTGCAGATGACTATGTATCCAAACCTTTTCAGACAGCAGAACTGATGGCCCGGGTGCGGTCTCAGCTTCGCCGGTATATTAGTCTTGGGGACGTGGACAAGCAGGAGTATGCGGATCATTTTCTGAAGACCGGAGGGCTTTTGCTGGATCTGAACGGAAAAGAACTTTCTGTGGATGGGGAGAAAGTACGTCTGACGGCGACGGAATATAAAATCACAGAACTTTTGATGCGTAATATGGGTCAGGTTTTTTCGGCAGAGGAGATTTATTCCAAGGTTTGGAATGAAGACGCCTATGCGGTAGAGAATACGGTTATGGTACATATCCGAAGAATCCGGGAAAAGATCGAGATTGACACAAAAAATCCGAAATATTTAAAGGTGGTGTGGGGCATTGGATATAAAATGGAAAAAATATAGATATGGAACTGAGGACAAAAATCCGGCCTGGAGTTTCTTTGGTTCTGTACTTTGTCCGGTAGGTACATTGATTGCTCTGGCATTGGCAAAATGCAGGGGAAGCGGAATCTGTCTGGTGACCAGCCTCTGGTTTTTGGTGTTTTCTGTCATTTCCTGGATCCATCTGGGCCGGATGATGAAGAATGAAAAGAAGAACCTGCTGCCGGTGGGGATTCTGGATAACACTTGCCCGGACCTGGTATTTTTTATATTGTTCTGTATTCTGCTTTTTAATCTGGATTCCGGATGGTGGGGCTATGGTTATATGGTACACAATATTTTTTGCTTTGCCTGGAATCCGATTGTCTTATTATACCGTTTTTTTTTTTTTTTTTTTATGACCGGGACCATCATTCTTTTTATGGTGGTCCTGTATATGTCGATTATGCGTCATCTGTCCAGGGAAAAGCTTCGGAAAAAACTGTTTCTTTTTAAAATAAAGGTGCTGCTTAAAAACAGGCGTGAACAGTTTTCCAGTCACTGGGAAGCATACCGTACTTTCCAGGCGGAAAAAGGAGAGGCGTTCCGTACATTCCGCAACAGACAGCTCTGGCTTTTGTGCGGACAGGGTCTGCTCTTTTTTCTGTTATATTTCTATATGGAAGCCGTGTATTATGATATAGAGGCCGCCATGATGATCCTGATGCTGGTTGGAAGTATTTGTTTTCTTCTGGATCTTCTCTTTATCCTTCGGACTTCCAAAGAAGTGGAGATTCTGCTAAGTGAGATCAACCAGATCGCAGAGGACCGGCAGGTCTGGGAGGAGCCGGTACTCAAGCCCCATTCCATTTTCCGGGGTACAGAACAGCTGCTTTTGGACATCCGGGAAAATAAAAAGGAAAGTATGGAGAAAAGGATTCAGAGTGAACGGATGAAAGTGGACCTGATCACCAATGTCTCCCATGACTTGAAGACCCCTCTTACGTCCATGATAGGGTGTATTGATCTTTTGAAACAGGTGGAAGGACTTCCGCAGGAAGCAAAAGATTATGTGGAGCTTCTCTCTGTTAAGGCCGGACGGCTTCGGGAGATGATACAGGATGTGTTTGAGATGGCCAAAGCAACCAGCGGAGGACAGGATCTGAAGCTGGAACGGCTGGACATGGCGCGTCTGATCCGTCAGACGATGGCGGATATGCAGGACCGCATCGATAAATCCGGGTTGTGTTTCCGGCTGAAGATCGAGGAGAAGGAACTGCCGTTTTTGGGGGACAGCAAGAAGATGTATCGGGTTTATCAGAACCTGATTGAAAATACACTGAAATATTCCATGGCAGGGAGCAGAGTCTATGTGGAAGTCATGGAGCAGGATGAGGAGATACGGACTTCTATTAAAAACACTTCGGACCACGAGATGGATTTCAGCGCAGAAGAAATCATGGAACGATTTACCAGAGGCGATAAAAGCAGAAGCACCGAGGGGAATGGGCTGGGGCTTGCCATTGCACGGAGCTTTACAGAGGCCTGCGGCGGGAGAATGCAGGTCGTACTGGACGGGGATTTGTTCCGTGTGGATACCGTATTTGACCGGACAGAAGAGAAACCGCTGTAAAACAGTTGCAGAATACAAGTTATATTTTTGTCAAATCAGAAAAAACTGCTGGACGAACTGCCGAATTTGTGAGAAAATAAATACGGATATAGGGCCTTACCCCTACAGGCCCAGTATGATAACTTGAAAGGAGTTTCAAACAAATGATTTATTCACGTGAAGTAGAAGAAATGTGTCCGGTAGCCCAGGGCGTTCATCACGGCGCTGCTCCAATCCCGGAAGAAGCAAAATGGGTGCAGGCAAAGGAAGTGAAAGATATCTCCGGCTTTACCCACGGTGTGGGCTGGTGTGCACCGCAGCAGGGTGCCTGCAAACTGTCTCTGAATGTGAAGGAAGGCGTGATTCAGGAGGCGCTGATCGAGACTCTTGGATGTTCTGGCATGACTCATTCTGCAGCTATGGCTTCTGAGATTCTTCCTGGCTTAACGGTTCTGGAAGCTCTGAATACAGACCTGGTATGCGATGCCATCAATACCGCTATGAGAGAACTGTTTTTACAGATTGTCTACGGACGCTCCCAGTCCGCATTTTCTGAGGACGGCCTTGCAGTAGGTGCAGGTCTTGAGGACCTTGGAAAAGGCCTTCGCTCTCAGATTGGTACCATGTATGGTACACTGGCTAAAGGTCCCCGCTATCTGGAAATGGCAGAAGGCTATGTCACCGGTATTGCTCTGGACGAGGACAATCAGATTATCGGATATCAGTATGTATCCCTTGGAAAGATGACTGACTTTATCAAAAAGGGTGATGACCCGAACACTGCATGGGAAAAAGCAAAAGGCCAGTATGGCCGTGTGGCAGATGCAGTTAAGATCATTGACCCGCGTAAAGAGTAATTTCCAAGGAGGTAGACGAAAATGGCATTATTTGAATCATTTGAGAGACGTATTGATAAAATCAACGCTGTGTTAAACAGCTATGGGATTGCTTCCCTTGAGGAAGCAGAGAAGATCACTAAAGATGCAGGACTGGATGTCTATGCACAGGTGAAAGGGATCCAGCCGATCTGTTTTGAGAATGCATGCTGGGCTTACACGGTAGGAGCTGCCATTGCGATCAAGAAAGGCTGCAGAAAGGCAGCTGACGCAGCAGCAGCCATCGGTGAGGGTCTTCAGGCATTCTGTATTCCGGGTTCCGTTGCAGATACCCGTAAAGTGGGTCTTGGACATGGAAATCTTGGCAAGATGCTTCTGGAAGAGGAGACGGACTGCTTTGCATTCCTGGCAGGTCATGAGTCCTTCGCGGCAGCAGAGGGTGCGATCGGTATCGCAGAGAAGGCGAACAAAGTCCGCCAGAAACCGCTTCGCGTTATCCTCAATGGTCTTGGCAAAGACGCAGCGCAGATCATCTCCCGCATCAATGGTTTCACCTATGTGGAGACGGAGTATGATCCGTACACCAATGAAGTAAAAGAAGTATTCCGCAAGTCCTACTCTGAGGGGCTTCGCGCAAAAGTAAACTGCTACGGCGCAAACAGTGTTCCGGAAGGCGTTGCAATCATGTGGAAAGAGAACGTGGACGTGTCCATCACCGGTAACTCCACCAATCCGACCCGCTTCCAGCATCCGGTAGCAGGTACATACAAGAAGGAGAGAAACGAAGCGGGCAAGAAGTACTTCTCCGTTGCATCCGGCGGCGGCACCGGCCGTACCCTGCATCCGGACAATATGGCAGCAGGACCGGCTTCCTATGGTATGACCGATACCCTTGGACGTATGCACTCTGATGCACAGTTCGCAGGTTCTTCTTCCGTTCCGGCTCATGTGGAGATGATGGGTCTGATCGGCGCAGGCAATAACCCGATGGTTGGTATGACCGTGGCAGTGGCTGTCTCCATCCAGGAAGCAGCAGACGCTGGAAAATTCTAGGAAAAGCCTTTAAATTGAGGGTTAATCAGGTCGAGAGGCGGTCTGGTTAACCCTCGTTTTACAGTCTGATGTTATATGACAGAGACCATTGAGAATTTATGGAAGGAGTGAGATACGATGAGCAAACAACCAGATTTTCCTTTTGACATGACAGGTTATACCTGTTTCTCTATCATCAACTGTCCGTCCGGGCAGGCGATTCAGCTTTTGAAAGAGTATCCCGGCCTTTGTGCCGAAGAGGACAGGGTTCCCTTTTCCTTTCAGATTGCTGTCTTGCCGGAAGATCCAAAGTGGACGCTTCTGCGCTGGCCCAGGCCAGGAAGATTTTACGATTTGATGAACCTTACCATGTGGATGATGGGATATCGTGCCGGTCTGGGCGGAGAGAATCCGATTTTTGTGGCGGTTCCGCCTGCAGAGCGAGCGGAGGAAGGACCATTTCTGGCCAGACCTGATTATGACAATCCGTTCGGTGATTCTGTGCTGGGGTTCTGGAAAAACTGGAGTTTCAATTATGTAATCCCAGGAGAGAAACTGCGCTGGATTGGCGAGGACGTATTTCCTCAAGAATATTTTTTCTATGGCCGCGGTTATTCCTCCACTGATTTTCAACTGGAGTGGCTGAGACATCCGGAACGGATTTCAGATTGGACAGAGTGTACAATTCCGATGGAAAGGTAAGATTTTAAAAGAGTATCTGGTGAAGCAGCTGCTGGCAGACATGTGACAGAAAAGGCCGAATATACGCATCTGGTATGTTCGGCCTTTTGGTATTTTTTGTATTGTCTAAATGGAAATGTCGATGGACATTCCTTCCAGAGAAACAGAAGATAAGTCGATTCCTCCGGATGCGTTGTATGCCATCATCTGAGAGCCGGAGAATGTGCTGGACGCATCTGACATAGAAGACAGCGTTTCTTTTAAGGCTTCTTTTCCATCTTCATACATCTCTTTTTGGGCATAGTCCCGTTCTTCCCGGCGGCGTTTGTTTCGCTTGGCTCGCAGTTCTTCCTTGATCTGCTTTGCCCGTTCGATTTGCTGCTGCTTTTCCGCCTTTTCCTGCTGAATCTCCATCTCCTCTTCTTTGCCCAGCTGTTTGGCCTTTTTCTGGATGCGCTTGATCAGCTTCTCCATTCGCTTGATCATCTGTGCAACTTTTTTTGCATCTTTTCCTTCGCAGGCATAAGCAGACATCTTCAGATTGGCAAGGGCCCGGGTGGCTTTGGATAAAACCTGAAGTACATCCATTCTTGTCTCAGAGCGGGAAAGTTCTGCGGCGAGCTGTCCCACAGAATCATTCGGGGCAGAAGATCTCATCCGGGAATCCGAACCGGGATGTTCGGAAGCTTTGTCTGAGGACTTTACAGATGCATCCGATTCTTTTCCGGCGGTTTTACAGGCAGATTCGGGCATGCGGTCTTCATATTTTATAGAACGATAAGTGGTATCGTTGTAAGTGAACGGTTGATTTTTCTCTGTGACATTCATAAGATCCCCCCCTTTTTGAAATGGTTTTATTGATATGATCTATATGATATATCGACTGAGTTGTAAAAAAAAGAACATTATTTCATAAAATTAACAAATTTCCTGCGGCCTAAAATGCCCGCAGAAAGTTCAGAGAGCCAGCAGGATTTTCGGTTCCTTTTTCCAGAAGAGAGATCAGTCCTGAAATCGTTTCTTCTGTTTCTTCGGATGTGGATGGGATCAGTGTATTGTCCAGCTTGACGGCAAGGACGATGAGTACAATCTCAGCCAGGGCAGCGGGATGATCAAAATGAATCTCTCCTGTTTCAATGCCCTGCCGGATAATATCGGTCAGCACGGGTTTTAATTCGGCGGTCAGATAAGTCAGATATTTCTGATGGATGAAGGCCCGTTCCGGGGCGCTTGGGGCAGACGGCGTGTTTCGGCGGCTCCGGAACTGGACCGAAGAATTCCGGCATGCCTGAAAAATCATCGCCATGCGGGTAAAAGGAGAGATGTCCCTTTTGGCAGCAAGATTTTTGGCTGTCTCCAGGGGTTTTTCGTAGTCCCGTTCCACCAGTGCTTCCAGGATCGCTTCTTTGGACGGGAAATAATAATAGAGGCTTCCTTTTCCCATATCTGCCGCCTTTGCGATATCACTGACGGAGATACTCTGAATATTTTTATCTTCCAGCAACATTTGAAGCGCATCGAGGATTTTTGTATATTTTGTGTCTTTGGTCATTAGGAAACCGCCTTTCTGCAGGAACAAAACCTCTCTGATTCTGTATTCGTCTATTATACACAAATCACCAACGGTGTACAATCTTTTTTCATAGAAACCAACTGGAAAAGCCGCAGTATCTGGGTATTTTTATAGATTACACAGATATTCCGGCTTTTCTTTTTGTTTTTTGGATGAAATGTAGTTGACCGTCGGTCGAAAAGATGATAAAGTACAGGAGAATCAGATCGACCATCGGTCGAAAAAAGACAAAATATGACATGGTGGAGGAAAAAGGGAAATGACATATGCAGATTTCTTTGCAGAGATAAAAGGAAGATTTATGGAGGCAGATGTAAGTGATATCAAAGAGCATCTGGCCTATCAGTTCAACATCACAGGAGAGGCATCCGGTATTTTCTATGTGGAAGTAAAAGACGGAAAACTGTGTGTGGAACCTTATGAATATTTTGACCGGGACGCCATGTTCACCTGCAGTGCGCAGACGCTTCGGGAACTGGCGGACGGAACGCTGGACCCGGTACTGGCATTTACGATTCAAAAACTGAAGGTGGAGGGCAATATCGACAAGGCTCTGCGCTTTAAGGAGCTGGCAGACCGCAGCAGAGCGTAAATCAAAATCAGGAGGCGCAATATGAAAAAAAAGACAAGAGCCATAGCGATATTTCTGGGTCTTTTGACCGTGGCAGAAGCCGGGGGCTCGGTGTATTTTTACCGCAGGACCATGAAAAGAGGCAATGCGAAGAAGGAACGGACCATCAAGATGGCGGGAACGGACTGGAATCAGTACATGCCGGTCATTCAGGAGCGGAAGGATCATATGATGGAGCAGCCTCACGAAGACGTGTACCGTCTGTCGGAGGATGGGCTGAAGCTGCATGCCACCTGGTTTCCGGCGGGAGATCAGAAGAAGACGGTGATTTGTTTCCACGGATACACCAGCCAGGGTATGAGCGATTACATCGGATTGTCGGATTATTATATGAAACAGGGCTTTTCCATGCTTCTGGTGGACGAACGGTCCCACGGGGACAGTGAAGGCGAATACATCGGCTTTGGCTGTCTGGACCGGATGGATGCGATGGGATGGATCGAGTGGCTGATCGGCAGGTGCGGAGATGATATTCAGATCCTGCTGCACGGAACTTCCATGGGAGGTGCTACGGTGCTCATGGCCAGTGGTCTGCAGCTGCCGGATCAGGTGAAAGGCATCGTCTCAGACTGTGGTTTTACGTCCGCCAAAGAAGTATTTACACATGTGCTTCATTCCATGTATCACCTGCCGGCCTTTCCCATGATCCAGATTGCCAGCCTGGTGAACCGGAAAAAGGCAGGTTACGGACTGGACGAGTGCAACGCGGCACGGGAAGTGAGAAAGGCGAAGGTGCCGATTCTTCTGATCCATGGAGATGCGGACACGTTCGTTCCCTGCAGCATGTGTGAGAAGATTTACGAGAATATTGCATCGGACAAAAAGATGCTGATTGTCAAAGGGGCCGCCCACGCGGAGAGCTACTATAAGGATATGGAGGCTTACGAACAGGCGCTCAACGAGTTTATTGGAGGATTGATAAAATGATGAGGAAAAGAAAAGGCTATTCGGTTTATCCGCTGACAGCGGCACAGAAATTCCACTTTTTTTACCAGAATTTCTGCCCGAAAAAAGAGGTGCTGAATGTGGGGACCAGTCTGACCATCGAAGCAGAGCTGGATATGGAAGTACTGAAAGAATCCATCTGCAAAGCATATGAGCGCTGTGAATGTATGCGGATTCGTTTTGCAGCGGACAAAGAGGGCACCTGGTATCAGTATGTGGTGAACGCAGAAGAAGGCCGGCCGGATGTGGAACTTATGGATTTTTCTGCAGGCACTATGGAAGAGGCGGAGAAGACCATGACGGAGTGGTCAGCGGTGCCTTTTAAGCCCCAGGATTCCCCTATGAGCCGGATCGTCATGATCAAGATGCCCGATGGTTTTCAGGGTGTATATCTGCTGGTGGATCACCGGATCATGGATGCGCAGTCTTTGATCTGCCTCCTTCGGGATGTGATCGAACTTTACTGTAACACCATGTATGAAGGGGTGGACTATCCAAAGGATATGGCTTCCTATCTTGAACAGCTTCAGAAAGATTTGGCTTACGAGGCGGGCAGCAAGGCGAAAGAGCGGGATGAAGCGTATTTCCAGAACCTGATTGACAGCATGCCGGAGCCTATCTATAACGGGATTGACGGCCCGGGCGCTCTGGAAGCAGAGCGTGAGAGAAGCAAGGATCCCAATGCAAGAGCGGCTGTGAATGTATCTGATTCTGTGGATTCTGCTCTGGATATCTTCCATCTGGAAGAAGAACCGACGAAGCGTCTGATGGATTTCTGTGAGAAATATCATGTATCTTTGGTGTGCCTGCTGCTCATGGGACTTCGTACCTATTTTCAGAAAATGAACGGAAATGATGATGTCTCCATCAATACTGCCATCGCAAGAAGAGCGACGCTCAAAGAAAAGAAATCCGGCGGCACCAGAATCCATTCCTTCCCCTTCCGCACGATCATTTCGGAGGATAAGACATTTCTGGAAGGAATATATGAGATTCGTGATCTGCAGAATGAATATTTTCGTCATGCAAACTATGATCCGGTAGCCTATTTTGCTTACAGAGGGCGCAAATACCCTCATCCGGGCGGACAGACTTATGAGCCCATGTCACTGACCTATCAGCCGCTGACGCTGAAGGAGAAGGGACTGGAAAAACTGGGCGATATCAAGTACAAGACCAAATGGTATCCCAACGGAGCGACCACCCAGGCCATGTACCTGACCGTTATGCACCGGCCGGATGACAACGGACTGGATTTCAGTTTTGAACATCAGATCAAAGCGGTTTCCAGAGAAAAGCTGGAGTATCTGTATTACTATCTGTGCAAGATTATGTTCAAAGGGACCGAGAACCCGAACCTGAAAATCGGGGATATTATAAAATTGGTATAGGTTCTTTCAAAGACAGGCTGTTTTTCGAAAGAAATCTGGAAGATAAGGAGAGATGGGATATGTTTGAAAAGTTAGTGGAGATTATCTGTAATTATGTGGAAGTGGAGCCAAAGGATGTGCATCCGGAATCAAGATTTATGGAGGATCTGGGTTTTACCTCGTTTGATTTTATGAGCATGCTTGGAGAGCTGGAAGATGCTTTTGATGTGGAGATTGACCAGCAGGAAGTGTCTGATATCCGGACTGTGCAGGAGGCAGTGGAGTATCTGAACAGGCTGTCGGCAGAGTAAGCTTGGTCTGAAACCGTTGATATAAAATCTTTGAACAGTAGCTGTCCGGATCAGAGGGGTCACCGGGACAGCTGCGGACCTGATGGAGGCAGAGAGTAATGATAATCAGTACGATTCGTGAGATTCTGGTACAGTCGGAACAAAAATACAGGGCAGAGGATGCCATTCGTTATAAGATCGGGAAAGATACCATAGAGACCAAATCTTATACAGATCTGAAAAAGGACAGTGAGAGTTTTTCCAGAGTGCTGGAAGCACTGGGGGTACAGGGAGGCCATGCGGCGGTCACAGGCATGACTTCTTATCCATGGCTTGTCACCTATCTTGGAACGGTAAACAGCGGGACGGTATGTGTTCCTCTGGATGTGTCTCTTCCGATGGAGGAAATGTGTGAGCTGCTCGACCGGGCAGATGCATCGGTGCTGGTGGTGGATGAGATCCGTAAAGACGTGATGCTGGCGGCCAAGGCCAAATGCCCCAAGCTCAAATATATCATTTCCATGCAGAAGGAAGCGGCAGACGAAGAGGCACTTTCCTTTTGGCAGCTGCTGCGGGAGCATGAAGGAGCCTGTGCGTATGAGCCCGGTCCGGAGGAACTGGCAACGATTATGTTTACATCGGGGACCACGGGAAAGAGTAAAGGCGTCATGCTGACTCACCGGAACCTGGCAGAGAATGCCACCTGCCTGGATATGAAATTCCCGGAGCGGACGGTGATACTTACGGTGCTTCCGATTCACCATGCCTATTGCCTGAGCATGGATATTCTAAAAGGTCTCTCTCTGGGCAGCATCATCTGTATCAACGATTCGCTGATTCGTATGGCGAAGAATATCAAGCTGTTCAAACCGAATGTGATTCTGATGGTTCCGCTGATGATCGAGACTATGGCGAAAAAGCTGCAGGAGGCGGCAGGTCTTCCTCCTGAGATTGTGAAAAGAGAAGTGTTCGGAGAGCAGTTCCAGACGATCTGCAGCGGTGGCGCGTATCTGCCGCCGAACATGCTGGATCTGTTTGGGACATACGGGATCACAATCCTGCAGGGTTATGGTATGACGGAATGTGCGCCGGTTATCAGTACGACCGTGAGCTGGAACATCCGCAAGGGTTCCGTGGGGCAGCTCATCCCTAACTGCGAGGCAAAAGTAGTGGATGAGGAGCTTTGGGTCCGGGGCAGCAGCGTTATGCAGGGCTATTACCAGATGCCAAAGGAGACGAAGGAGACGCTGGTGGACGGCTGGCTTCGGACCGGAGATCTTGGCTATGTGGATGAAGAGGGATTTGTCTACCTGACCGGGCGCAAGAAGAATCTGATCATCACAAAGAACGGGGAGAATGTCTCTCCGGAGGAGCTGGAGAATCGTCTGTCCGAGGCTCCCATGGTACAGGAAGTGCTGGTTCGCGAGAGTGAAGGCGTGATCGAGGCTGAATTCTTTCCGGATGCGGAGTATGTGGAGAAGAAAGGGATAAAAGATGTACAGGCAGCGCTCCAGGAGCTGATTGACGACTGGAATAAGGGCGCGCCGGCATATAAGAAAATCTATCGGCTGAAGGTGCGGGATACAGAGTTTCCGAAGACGCCGTCAAAGAAGATTAAACGGTATTAAAAAATATCATGTAAAGGGATTGTCGGATCATGCAGTTTACCCACAATATATTGCTGCTTATATAAATAGTCAATGCAGTATATTGGGTGTATCGCATGATTTCCCGACAGTCCCTTTTTGTACATATCTAATTGGTATCCGTCACTTCCAGTCCTTCCACAGATCCGGCTTGTATCCAACGATCGCCTTCTGCCCGTTTCTCACGATCGGGGTCTTCAGAATCTGCTGATTTTCCAGTACCTTTTCGTCTTTTTGCTCTTCTGTCAGGTGACGGACCAGGGCCAGGGTATCCTGGTCCTTGCAGCCGGAGTCTAAGAGGGCATCCAGTCCGCCTGCTGCCTGCTTTACTTTTCTGTATTCTCCTTTGCTCATCCCTTTTTCCTTCATATCGATGAACTGAAACGGGACATTCCGTTCTTTAAAATAGCGTATGGCTTTTTTGGTATCAAAACATTTCTTCGTGCCGAAGATCTGAATGTTCATATCGCTTCCTCCAACTGGCAGTTTTCTGTTTTCATTATACACAATCATCCGAGTGTCATCAATGGTATCTTATGTGCGCGGGAGGCACAAAAGATACAAATGCTGGACGGATGTACTCGTTTTTTTGCTTTTTTCTAAAAATCCCTTGACCTTATACCAGGTATATCCTTTATAGTAAGGCTATCAGAAGCAGGGAGGCGGTCCGTCATGAACATTCAGGAGCTGGAAAACAGAACAGGCATTACAAAACAGAACATTCGTTTTTATGAGAAAAAAGGGTTGCTTTCTCCGAAGCGGAACGAATCGAACAATTATCGGGAGTATACAAAAGAAGATGAAAAGACACTTAAGGATATCCGTATGCTCCGGAAACTGGATGTCTCTATTGAAGATATCCGAATGATTCTGGAAGGCCAGATCTCTCTGGATGAATTGATGCAGAAGCATTTAGATGAGCTGGAGAACCGGCAGAAGGAGTTGAAAGCAGGGATCAGCATCTGCAAAAAGCTGATTCATACCGAGCTGTCCGACTTAGATACGGAGGCGGTTCTCCGGGAAATGGAGAAAATGGAGGCACAGGGGGGAAGATTTATGAACATCATCAACGATTATAAAAAATTTGCCAAAGCAGAGAGGAAAAGGACCTTTTCTTTTACACCGGACAATATGGCGCTGACACCGGCAGAATTTTCAGAAGCATTGTTTCAGTATGCGGATAAACATAACTTGAATCTTGTGATAACAAAAGAGAGCATGTATCCTGTCTTTGAGATCGACGGAGTGGAATATACGGCAGAACGCAGGTTCTATCGGTTCGGCGCATCGATTCGGTGCAAGATGACCCATCCGGAAGACTTAGAAGAAGATCTGCTTGACATTCCCAGGCAGCGCAGAAGGTGGTTTCGGATCCTGGGAACCAGCCTGCTCCCGGCAGGGCTTTTGATCTACTTCATCGCGGTCAGCGGGGATCTTTTTCTGGGACTTATCATGGGAGTCTGTATGATCCCGCTCCTGGTATGGATGTTCCAGGCCTATCACGGTTATTAAAATCATATGATGTTGGGGGCAAAAGGTTTTTTGCCCCCTGCTGCCTACGGATTGCTCCGCATTTCATGCTCCCGCAATCCTGAAAACATTCAAAATCCGCCCTATCGGGCTGCTTTTTCATGTTTTTCCGGGCTTTTTTGGCGCAAAAATATGTTCCGGATTTTTTTGCGGACTTTTTACAAAAAAATGTAGATTATGACTGGAAAATCTGGTTAATATGTATTATACTTAGAAAGGTACTAAATATAAAGCTGACGAATCTGTCGATTGTTCATTTTCTCTCAAGTGCAGAGGAGGGAATTTAAACCAAAACAGATTCGTATAAGTTTTATAAATCAATTAGATAAGGAAGGTGAGCAATTGGAAAACTATACTAAGTATAAGTTGAAAAGTAATGACGAGCTGGTGTCTTTATTGGCCGATAAAGACAATCTGTTCATCATTGCCTGCAACAAGTGCTTCAAGGAATTCGAAACCATTGACGAACCAGAGTGCGGTGAGCTTGAGAAGCTGGTCACCGAACAGGGCAAGAAAGTCACAGGCAGTGCAAGAGTGGATTTCCTGTGCAACAAGACCCAGACAGAGAAGAAGCTTGTGGATATGATCCCGGAAGGGACGGAGCATATTCTGGTGGCTTCCTGCGGTCTTGGAATCCAGACTGTTGCAGATCTGGCAGAGAAGCCTGTCTATGCGGCCAGCAATTCTCTGAATTATACAGGACATCACGGCATGGCACTGACCAAGAAAAGCTGTGATGCATGTGCACAGTGTTATCTGAACGTGACCGGCGGAATCTGCCCCATCGTTGACTGCTCCAAGAGTCTGGTCAACGGCCAGTGCGGCGGTGCAAAAGACGGAAAATGTGAAGTTGATCCCAACAAAGACTGTGCATGGGAGAAGATTTATAAGAGACTGGAAAAGCAGGGCCGCCTTTCCGAATTCTTAGATCAGCCAGTTCAGCTTCGTGACTATTCGAAAGTTGATTTCAAATTTGTAAATGATTATGTAAAATCCATCCGTGAGAACCGTCTGGAAGGCTATTACGGCGGTGTTCATCCGTCGGAGCGCAAAGAGTTCACAGAGCATATTGCGCTTAAGAGATTCCCGGATCCGGAGACGGTGGTTATTCCGCTGTCCATGCATGCAGGCGCACCATCCAATCCTGTCGTACAGGTTGGCGACACGGTAAAAGTCGGCCAGGTGATCGGCGAGTCGGCAGGCTTTATCAGTGCTCCGGTTCATTCCAGCGTCAGCGGAACCGTGACTGCCATTGAAAACCATGGGCATGCCACAAGAGGCGAATGCATGTCCGTTGTGATCAAGTCCGATGGAAAAAATACTCTGCACGAATCTGTGAAACCCCATAAAGATCTTGACAGCCTGACTCCGGATGAGATCATTGATATTGTCCGTGAGAGCGGGATCGTTGGTATGGGCGGTGCCGGATTCCCGACTTCTGTTAAGTTAAAACCCAACAAGCCCATTGATGCGGTTCTGCTGAACGGCTGCGAGTGTGAGCCCCTTCTGACTGCAGACCACAGAGTGCTTTTGGAGTTTGCAGATGATGTGGTGTTCGGCCTTAAGGCGATCGTCAAAACCGTAGATGCCAAGAAGGGCATCATCGTGATTGAAGATAACAAGCCGGATGCCATCGAGCTTCTGCAGGCAAAAACTGCGGACATCGACAACATCGAAGTGGTCGTAGCCAAGACCAAGTATCCTCAGGGCGCTGAGAAGATGCTGATCAAGCGCGTGATGGGAAGACAGGTGCCGCGGGGAGGACTGCCCGCAGATGTAGGCGCGGTAGTGAGCAACATCAGCACCACAAAAGCGATTGCTGATGCGATTCAGAAGGGCATGCCCCTTGTGGAGCGTGTGGTGACCGTGACCGGCGAGAAGCTGAAGAATCCGGGCAACTATATCGTGAAAATCGGTACCAATACCAAAGATCTTATTGATTACTGCGGCGGCATCACAGGCGACGATGTCACCATCAAAGCGGGCGGACCGATGATGGGATTTGTTCTTTCCGATACCAATGTTCCGATCATGAAAGGTTCCAACGGAATCATCGTTGTCGATACAGATCACACGGCAGAACAGCCCTGTATCAAGTGCGGCCGCTGCGCGGATGTCTGTCCGATGGAACTGTCTCCTCTGTATTTCGCAAAATTTGCGGATGAAGAGAACTGGCAGGGCGATAAGGACATGAATATCATGGATTGTATCGAGTGCAGATGCTGTGAGTACATCTGCTCTTCCAAGATCCCGTTAGTCACCAAGATCAAAGCCGGAAAAAATGCAGTAAGGGGGATGAAGTGATATGCTAATTACCCAGTTAAAATCGAAAGAAACCATCGCATCACTGGTAGATGGAAAGAAATTCTTTGTCATCAACTGCCAGGGATGTAAGGAAGTTCATTTCCCGGAAAAAGAAGCTGCAGAACTCCAAAAGGAGTTAGGAGCGTCCGGGAACATGACAGGGACCATAACCACAGATTACATATGCAATCCGGAAAATATGAAGCTGCGCCTTGAAAAGCACATGGACGCGATCAAAGCTGCGGATGTAGTGCTTGTATTCTCCTGCGGCGTCGGCGTACAGACGATCGCCGAGTATCTGGACGACAAGACGGTATGTGCAGCCTGTGATTCCTGTCGTCTGCCGGGCTTTCAGGGTGTATCACCCTTGGAGTACGACTGCGGTCAGTGCGGGGAATGCTATCTGAATCTGACCGGAGGGATCTGCCCGATCACGGCCTGTTCCAAAAGCCTGTTAAACGGTCAGTGCGGCGGTGCAAAGAATGGCAAATGCGAAGTGGACCCCGATATGGAGTGCGGCTGGGAGCGGATCTACAGACGGCTTGAGAAGATCGGACGTCTGGATGCGTTGAAGAGTCCGGTGCAGATACGCAATTACGCAACGGATGACGAAGTGTAGAGCTGTAGAGCGAGGAAACTGTTTAAAATTATAAGGATTGGAGCGATATAGAATGAAAATTACAGAGTTATTTGAACGCGGTGAATTTGTAGTATCTGCAGAAGTAGGACCGCCTAAAGGAGTCCATATCGAGCATCTTCTGGAAGAGGCGAAGACGTACTTAAGCGGTGTGACGGCAGTCAATGTGACAGACAATCAGTCTTCTGTTATGCGTCTTGGTTCTCTTGCAACCTGTAAAGCGCTCAAAGATGAAGGGCTTCTGCCGATCTATCAGCTGACCTGCCGTGACAGGAACCGGATCGCGCTGCAGTCTGACCTTCTGAGCGCAGCAATGCTGGGTATTGATAACGTGCTGGCTCTGACCGGCGATCACATTAAGCTGGGCGACCATAAAGGAGCAAAACCGGTCTTTGATCTGGACTCTGTCTCTTTGCTTCACACGATCTGCAAACTGGAGTCAGGAGAAGATCTGGGCGGCAACAAACTGGTAGGCGAGCCGCCGAAGTTTGCAAAGGGCGCAGTGGTATCACCCTGCAGCGATTCTGTTGATTCTCAGCTTGCAAAGATGGAGCGCAAAGTCCGTGCAGGTGCGGAGTATTTCCAGACGCAGGCAGTTTATGAGCCGGAGAAGTTCATTGAGTTCATGGAGAAAGCAAAACAGTTCGGCAAACCGGTACAGCTTGGCATCGTAATCCTGAAATCTGCAGGAATGGCCAAGTTTATGAATGACAATGTTGCCGGTATCCATGTGCCCCAGGATATGATCGACGAGCTCAAGGCGGACAAGGAAAAAGCAAAAGCAGGTATCACCGGTGTGGAGATTGCTGCACGTATCATCAAAGCGTGTAAGCCGTATTGTCAGGGTCTTCATATCATGGCTCTTGGATGGGAGTCCAAGGTGCCGGATCTGCTGAAACAGGCAGGAATCTGATGATCGAAACATGCCTATGACAGGCGGCCGGAAGCAGGGGATGCTTTCGGCCGCCTTTGGAGTCTGTAATGTGTGTGCAGGACGGACAAAAGACAGCGGAATACGGAATTTTTCCGGGCTATGAAACACTTTTACCAGTAATTTGTGAAGAAAATAAGAATTTCCTAATTTTTGTAGAAAATATACAGAAATCCACTTGCTAAATATCCCCCCATGGGGTATAATGCTAGTAAACAATGTCAAAAAAATAACAGAGCAATCATTTTGGCGTGTTTTTTTCTTGAAAAGGAGGGAAATAGATGCATTTAACCAATGAAGAGCATACGCACTGTGGATGCGGTTGCGGCGGGCACGAGCACACCCACGAGCATACACATGGTGATACGACTCATACCCATGCGCACAGTCATGAGGAAGGCCATGAGCAGGAACACAATCATGATCACTGTGGCGGATGTGGCGGGCATGCCCATGACCACTGCGGACATGATCATGGAGATCTGCCAAAGGATGAGGATACGGCGGTTCTGGCGTATATGCTGGACCACAACAAGCACCATGCACAGGAGCTTGCTGTCATTGCAAAGCACTTAAGGGAGCAGGGCAAGGAAGAAGCCGCCGCTCAGATCGAGAAAGGCGTGGAGGACTTCGAAAAGGGCAACATGAGGCTGTCCATCGCACTTTCATTGGTATAGTAGGAGGAAGAAAGCATGTGTCTTGCGACCGTATATGGTAAGAAGCAGGAGGGCGAAAGCATCCTGATCAAAAATGCCAGCCGCCTTGACGTGGAAGGGAATGTTATCCGGATCCGCGACATCATGGGCGGCGAGATTGCGGTAGAGGGAACCATAGCCATGGTAGACCTTGCAAATTCAGTTGTGAAAATCAACTGCATAGAAGAATAGGTTTCAATTGCAAATTTATATAGATTGGAGGTAGATATGAAAGGCTGCCAGACGCAATGAAACAGAGAATGCCTGCTTTCTTTTTTATGTTTTTCCACCGAAGACAAAAAGAGCAGAAAAGCAGCCGATATCAATATGGTTATTTTTCGCAACGGCAGCGTGACGCCGTGTAAACTCTGCGAGATTATTTCCGGGGCCGGATTTTTTCAGTGTCCGTTGTGCAAAAGTTGTTTCAGGCGGACAAAGACAGGTGAAAGATCGGTCGGAGATCACTGACAGACCCGGAATGCGCACTCTTGTATAGTTAAAAAAGATTTTAGAATGTAGGAGATGACGATATGCCGCAAACGATAGCAGTAGCAGGAAAAGGCGGTGTGGGCAAGACCACATTGACCGGCATGCTGATTCAGTATTTAGCAGAACAGAAAAAAGGACCGATTCTGGCGGTTGATGCCGACGCGAATTCCAATCTGAATGAAGTGCTCGGCGTGGAAGTGGATATGACCCTCGGAGATATCCGCGAAGAGATTGCCAGAGCGGAGATGGCGGACGTAAGTCCGATCCCTCCGGGAATGTCCAAACAGGATTATGCAGAATTCAAGTTTGATTCTTCTTTGGTGGAGGAAGATGATTACGATCTGTTGGTTATGGGACATACACAGGGGAAAGGATGTTACTGTTTTGTCAACGGTTTATTGTCAACTCAGGTTGCCAGACGTGCACAGCACTACAATTACGTTGTCGTTGACAATGAGGCTGGTATGGAACATATCAGCAGGGGAATTCTTCCTGGTGTGGATGTTGTGATTCTGGTAAGCGACTGTTCCCGCAGAGGGGTTCAGGCTGTGGGCAGAATTGCCCGTCTGATTCCGGAATGCGGACTAAAGCCGAAGAAAGTCGGCTTGATTGTGAACCGTGCACCGGGGGGTGTCCTGAATGAAGGCATTCAGGAAGAGGTTCAGAAACAGGAACTGACGCTTCTTGGGGTAGTGCCCCAGGACGATGGTGTATATGAGTTTGACAGTGCCGGTACTCCGACGACCGCGCTTCCGTCAGACAATCCTGTCAGACAGGCATTATACAAGATTATTGACAGCCTGGAACTTTAATCCAGGACTGCAAAAAAGGAGATTTATATGGGAGACTTTAAATTAACAACAGTTGAAGAGTTCGAAGCCGCTACTAACAGACTGCTGGAAACCGGCGCGAAAGTTGGCGCTGATGCTTGGCAGCTCCGCGTAAAGAACCAGACACCTCATTGTAAATTCGGTGAGCAGGGCATCTGCTGCCGTATCTGTGCTATGGGTCCGTGCCGTATCACCCCGAAGGCTCCGAGAGGAATCTGCGGCTGTGACGCGCATGGTATCGTAGGACGTAATTATCTGAAATTTACTGCAGGCGGCGCTGCTGCTCACTCCGATCACGGCCGTGAGATCTGCCATACCCTGCATGCATCCGCTCCCGACGGAGCTTATAAAGTAAAAGATCCTGAGAAACTCATCCGCATCGCAAAAGAGTGGGGCGTTGAGACCGAAGGAAAAGATATCTATGATCTGGCTCATGAGATCGCTGAGATGGCTCTGTTAGAGTATGGCAAGCCGTTTGGAACCCAGCGTTTCATCAACCGTCTGCCGCAGCATACGCTGGATCTTTGGGACAAAGCAGGTATTACACCACGTGCGATTGACCGCGAGGTATCCTGTGCTCTGCATATGACCCATATGGGATGTTCTTCCCTTCCAGAGGCTCTGGTTCGCCAGTCTCTTCGTACTGGTCTTGGCGATGGCTGGGGCGGCTCCATGTGCGGTACGGAGTTCTCCGATGTCCTGTTCGGTACTCCGAAGCCTATCGAAACGGAAGCAAACCTTGGTGTTATGAACGCTGACAATGTAAACATCGTCGTTCATGGACATGATCCGTCACTTTCTGAGATGGTATGTGAATACGCAGATGATCCGGAGATGATCGCTTATGCAAAATCCGTTGGAGCAAAAGGCATTACTGTATCCGGTGTCTGCTGTACTTCCAACGAGGTCGCTATGCGCCGTGGTGTTCCGATGGCCGGTAACTTCCTGCAGCAGGAGAACGTAGTGCTTACCGGCGCATGTGAGGCAATCGTTGTTGATGTGCAGTGTATCTTCCCGGCACTTGGACCTTTGAGCAAATGCTTCCATACCAAATTCATTACGACTTCCGCAATCGCTCGTATGCCGGAGTCTGAGTATATCCACTTTACCGTGGGAACTGCAGCAGAGAAAGCAAAACAGATCGTGAAGCTGGCATGTGACAACTTCAAGAACAGAAAACCGGAGCTGGTACATATCCCGGATATGAAACAGAAAGCAACCGTTGGATATTCTCTGGAGGCAATCGTAAAAGTGCTTGACGGCGTTACCAACTCTCAGGTTGACGTTCTTGGAACGACCAAACCGCTCCTGGAGTGTGTGACTTCCGGTGTACTTCGTGGTGCAGTTGCCATGGTTGGATGTAACAACCCGAAGATCCGTCCGGATACTGCTCACATTGAGCTGATGAAGAAGCTGATCGCAAACGATATCATTATCGTTGCATCCGGCTGTGCAGCTCAGGCAGCAGCAAAAGCAGGTCTGATGGATAAGAGAGCGAAAGATCTCTGCGGTGCAGGTCTGAAGCGCGTCTGCGAACTTGCTGACATTCCGCCTGTATTACATATGGGTTCCTGCGTGGATATCAGCCGTATGATGGTTCTGGTGGCAGAACTTGCAAAGGATTCCGGACTGAAGATTTCCCAGCTCCCGGTTGTAGGCTGTGCTCCTGAGTGGATGTCCGAGAAAGCTGTCTCCATTGGTAACTATGTAATCGCAACCGGTATTGATACCTTCCTTGGCGTTGATCCGTATGTGAGCGGTTCTTCCGAGATGGCACAGTGGCTGACCAATGATGTGCGCAACATGGTTGAGGCTGCATTTACTGTAGAAACCGATATTGAGAAACTCGTAGATGCTATGATTGACAGAATCGAAGAGAAGAGAGCGGCAATTGGTATCTAAGAGCTGGATATTTTAAATAAAAAAGTAAATTTTTTGACCGGAGGTTAAGACATTGAAGATAGCGATTACCGGAAAAGGCGGGGTCGGAAAGACCACCTTTGCAGCGACGCTTGCAAGATTATATGCAGAGGAGGGACGGACGGTCCTGGCCGCAGACGTGGACCCGGATGCCAATCTGGGGCTGGCGCTTGGATTTCCGGAGGATGTGCTGGATTCCATCATTCCCATCAGCAAGATGCGCAAGCTGGTGGAAGAACGTACCGGAGCCGGTGAGGATAATCAGTTTTACAAGCTGAATCCAAAGGTGGATGACATCCCGGATACGTACAGTAAAACCTGTAATGGTGTAAAGCTTCTTCTGCTGGGTACGGTGGAGACAGGCGGAGGTGGATGTGTCTGTCCGGAGCATGTGATGCTCAGAAGGATCATCAACCACCTGATCTTAAGAAGCAGTGATGTGGTGATCATGGATATGGAGGCTGGCCTGGAACATCTGGGAAGGGGAACCTGTGAATCCATGGAACAGTTCATCGTTGTGATTGAACCAGGAGCGAGAAGCGTGCAGACGTACAAGAATGTAAAGCGTCTTGCCGATGATCTTGGGATCCGTCAGGTACGGGTAGTTGCCAACAAAGTCCGCGGTGCGGAAGACGAAGCGTTTATCCGTTCCAGGATTCCGGCAGAAGATTTACTTGGATTTATCCACTATAACACGGAAGTGATCGATGCGGACCGCCAGGGGAAATCCCCCTATGATTTCAGCGAATCCGCAACAGAGGAGATCCGGAAGATCAAGGAAATCCTCGATCAATCAAACTGATTTTTAAATTTGGAGGTATAATACCGTGACATTATTTGATAGAGTATTCGGCGGAAACGACGCAGTCTATGGTTTGACTGAGGCTGCCATCGACAAAGCCATCGCAGAGCATGGTGCTGACAAAGCAGTTGCTTTCCCGCATACGGCTTACAGCCTGCCCTGCTACTACGCAGTAACCGGAACCAAAGTTGCTAATCTGGGCGAGTTAAAGACCGCACTTGGCGTTGTCAAGACTCTGATGACCAGAGAAAAGAGATTAAACGATGCGTTTATGAGCGGTGTTGCGACTGCTCTCTGCGCAGAGTTCATCGAAGTACTGAAATATATCGACGGAGCAACTCCGTACGAAGAGCCTCTTTACGGACATCTGGCAGATGCTACGATCCGTGAGCTTGGCGTGCCGCTGGTAACCGGCGATATCCCGGGTGTTGCTGTTATCCTTGGAAGCGCTCCGACCAAAGAAGACGCAGTGGCTCTTGTAAAGAGCTATCAGGCACAGGGTATCCTGGTGACTCTGGTAGGCGGCGTCATCGATCAGTGCGTAGAGGCTGGTCTGAACATGGGTTATGCAGTACGTATCGTGCCCCTTGGCAAAGACGTAACTTCTGTGATCCATGTAGTATCCGTAGCACTTCGTGCAGCTCTTATCTTCGGCAATGTAACACCGGGCGACGCTGCAAACCTGATGAAGTACACCTTCGAGCGTGTGCCGGCATTCGTTAATGCTTTCAAACCGCTGGACGATGTAATCGTAGCATGCGGCGCAGGCGCGATCGCACTTGGTTTCCCGGTTGTGACCAACGAGACCGAGAATATCTTCCGCGTACCGAAGAGCCTGATCGTTCAGGAAGA
>ERZ808046.406-NODE-406-length-41309-cov-9.974025_pt1 | contig 41309 bp, 50 predicted proteins | sample MGYA00380196_ERZ808046 | MGnify/ENA primary metagenome ERZ808046 (study PRJEB31490, sample SAMN06133421) | mouse gut metagenome | isolation source: Z6_2 | host: mice | place: China: Chengdu | collected 2015-05 ...
CCGCCCGCTTTTCTGCGGGGATTTGAGGAAGTCCTTCACGGGCGGCACATCCACGCCCTCCAGCTCGGCAGGCTCCATCATGACTGCCGCCGTCTTTCCCTCGCTGATCTTCTCCGTGAGCGCCTTTGGCTTTCGCCCTGCCCCCGGCCTTGCGCCGCCGCGCCTGCTGCCGTCTTTTGCCACTGTCCTCACCCCGTTTCTTTGATTTCGTTTGAAAAAATGCTGCGGAAATCAAACGCCGCAGCACCTTAAAAAGCCTTTATTTTACGGAAAATCCCGCAGGGGTCAATCCCCCGTTTGATTTCCGGTTTTTATGCGTGACACCCCACGCCCGTTCCCCGGCATATTGGTTGTAGAGATTTGACCGCCCCTACCCGTTATGCCAGCGGTCGCCTCGCTCCGCATGAATCCTCGCATGGCAGGGCTGGCACAGCGACACGAGGTTACTCTCATCGTGAGTGCCGCCCTCTGCCAGCGGCAGCTTGTGGTGTACCTCCTCCACCGGATGCAGCAGCCCTTTCCTGTAACACTCCTCACAGAACGGATGCTTGGCAGCGTAGCGGTCACGGATACGTTTCCACGCTCTGCCGTACCTACGGCGTACAGCCGGGTCACGGTCATACTTCTCGTAGCGGCGGTTCTCCTGCTTCTCATGCTCCTCACAGAACCTCCCCTCCGTCAGCTTCGGACATCCGGGGAAGGAACACGGCCTCTTCGGTTTCCTTGGCATTGCTCTCACCTCCTTCGGACATAAAGAAAGCCCCCGCAGGAGAAGCTCCCACGAAGGCCGTCTGCCTTTATGCAGTTTTCGATAATAGCAGTGTACCACGTCCAATATGGAAAATCGTCCGCGATTTTGGACATTAGCTTTTCCCGTACAGCAGCGTGACCAGCTTCTGAAGGGCGCGGTTCTTTTTCTTGTATGCGGATGTCCGCTCAATGTGGAAACGGTCGCAGATGTCGTAAACGGAATCCGTCTGCCTCTCCTCATCGGAATAAAAGGTTTCCAGCACATACCGCTCATCCTCAGAAAGTTCCTCCCATGCCGGAAGGAACCACGCCATATATTCCACTGCCTGCCGGTACCGCTCCTTCAGCACGTCGATTTCCTCGATGCCCTTTATCATCCTGTCCTCCGCAGCACGGGGATTGTGTGTGCGGGGCATCCCGTCAGACTGCGGGCTGCTGGCGCCGCCCATCTTCTCATATGCCGCCTTTATCTCATCATCCGTGTGTTCGATGATGAATTTCATGCTGCTGTAGTCCTTCAGTGCATCCACAGCCGCCGACCGCTTGTCAAGATACTTCCAGATAATGCTCATAAGCCATGCCTCCAATCAAAATATATTTGCTTCCCCCGGATTTTCAAAGATTGTCATTGATTTTCATTGATTGGCTCAGATTTACATTTTTGACTGGCGGCATTTCCGCTTATATCTTAAGGTCTGCTTTCACTGCATCGATCAGTGCGGCCTGCGTGGTGTCCTTTTCGGAAAGCGCCTTCATGATCCGCTCGTCTATGGTGCCCTTGGTGATGATGTGCTGCACCACCACGGTCTCGGATGCCTGCCCCTGCCGCCACAGCCTCGCTACCGTCTGCTGGTATAATTCCAGTGACCATGTCAGCCCGAACCACACAAGGGAGTTCCCTCCGCCTTGGAGGTTCAGGCCGTGTCCTGCGGATGCGGGATGGATCAAAGCCACCGGGATTTCCCCGGCATTCCATTTCCGGATGCTGCCGTCTGTATCCAATCTGGAGAAAGGAATATGCAGATTTTTCAGCCTTTCGGAAATCCTCTCTAAATCGTGCTTGAACCAGTAAGCCACAAGTACCGGCTTTCCGTTCGCCGCCTCGATGATGTCCTCCAGTGCGTCCAGCTTCCTCTCATGGATGGCGACTGTCTCCCCGGCATCCGTGTACACTGCACCGTTCGCCATCTGCGACAGCTTCCTGGAAAGGGATGCGGCATTGGCGGCTGTAATCTCGCCATCGGGAAGCTGTAAGACCAGCTCCTCCTTCAGTTCCGCATACCGCGAATTTTCCCGCTCCGAGAGATACACGGTGTATCTGGAATTGACCAGCTCCGGCATCTGCAGGTGGTCAGTGGACTTCATGGAAATGGTAATGTCGGAGATTTTGTTATAAATCTGCTTCTCCGCCCCCGGCAGCGGCTTATAGGAAAATACCACCTGCCCGTTCTGCTTATCCGGCCGGAAGTAGGAAGTACGGTACTGCCCGATGAACCTACCAAGCCGCTCGCCCATATCCAGCAGCCGGAACTCCGCCCATAAGTCCATCAGACCGTTGCTGCTTGGCGTGCCGGTCAGCCCCACGATGCGTTTTACCTTCGACCGGACTTTCATCAATGCCCTGAACCGCTTCGTCTGGTGGTTCTTGAAGGAGGACAGTTCATCGACCACCACCATGTCGAAGTCAAAGGGGATGCCGCTTTCCACAATCAGCCACTGCACGTTCTCACGGTTGATGAGATAAATGTCTGCTCGTTTCTGAAACGCCGCCAACCTCTCATTTTCTGTCCCCACCGCCACGGCATAACGCAGGCCGTTCAGGTGATCCCATTTTTCAATCTCCGCTCCCCATGTGTTCCGTGCCACCCGCAGCGGGGCAATTACCAGAATGCGGCGGACCTTGAAGCTGTCAAACAGGAGATTATTTAAGGCCGTCAGTGTGATACTCGTTTTGCCAAGCCCCATATCCAGAAGAACCGCCGCTACCGGGTGTGTCTCGATATACTCCGTGGCATATTTTTGATATTCATGTGGATTGTATCTCATCAATGATCCCTCCAATCTGCGATTCGTCATCCAGCACATACACCTTAAATCCAAGCCGCCGTAACAGCCGGTGCCGGGAAAGCTGCAGGGGGCGGGGCTTTTTCCCCGGAGCCTTGACCTCTACGAATGCCATTTTCCCATCTGGGAGAAGTACCAGTCTGTCAGGCACCCCATCAAAACCGGGCGATGCGAACTTTACTGCCAAGCCCCCGGCGGCCTTTACAGCCGCCCTGAATTTCTGCTCTATGGTTTTCTCTCTCATGCAAATGCCTCCAATCCCTTATTTTTCAAGCATTCCAGCCTTTAGGGTGCAGGTCGGTGCAAGTCGTACCTAAAACTCCTCTATAAGTGATTTTTTGCTGAAAAAACTGCCCTAAAGGGGGTTTATACCAAGACCTGCACCGACCTGCACCTTTCCCGGAAACATGGGCTTTTTCAGCCATCAAAATCTTCCTCCTTTATCCGCAGCCCATAAACGATAATTCCGGCCTTCGCCTTCCTCCGGGAAAAGCCGGCAGACTCCAGCGCATTATAAAAATCGGCCGTGCTTCTGGTGTACTCGCCCGTCCGCATACAGTAGCTGCGGTATTCCTGATACAGAACGCCGGACTTCTCCCGGTAGGTTTTATCGGCCTCGCAGCACTCACTCAAGAAATGCCCAAGCCAGTCGTTGTCCTCCCGGTACGATTTGATGGCTTCTTCCACGCAGGCAGGGCAGGGGATATGGAAATTCCGGTCGATGGCTTTCTTTGCGCCCTCAATGATCCACGCCATGACAGCCGGGGACGCCTCCGAAACGAGGAAATCGGCATAGTTCTTCACATCCCCTGCGCCCTCTATCCTGGCATGGAAGGGGATCACGATCAAGCGCCGCCACGTCCCAGGGTCATTCGCACCCACCCTCGGCAGGTGGTTGGTGTAAAGCACAAGGGTATGGCTCGGCGTAAAGCTGAATGGGTCTTTATACTTTTTCTCCGCAAAAATCTCATCCGTGGAACACATCTGCTTCACCACGGAGGTGTTCAGCCTCATCCCTTCCTCCAGTTCGGCGGCGATAATAAGCCGCTTGCCCTTCGCCTCGGCAAGCTCCGGCTTCACGTTCCGCTTGCACCCGACCGTCAAAGCATCGGCGGACATATTCCCGCTGTAGGTGCCAAGCACACGGGCTATGGTGTTCCAAAAAGTGGACTTCCCGTTCCTGCCCTCCCCATAGGCGATCACCAGCGATTCCATGTAGACGCGCCCAACCGCCGCCATGCCCACGATCTGCTGCACATAATCAATCAGCTCCTGGTCTTTGCAGAAAATAGTATCCAGGGAATCCAGCCACAGTTCCTTCCCTTTGTCGCCGGGTACGGCTGCTGTTATCTTTGTGATATAGTCCTCCGGGCTGTGGTCGCGCTTCCCCTCAAGCCCGTCCGGGAGGTAATAGGTGCCGTCCGGCGTGTTCAGGAGGAACCCGTCTTTGTCGAGGTCTGACACGCTGATCTCCAGCATCGGCTTCGCCGCCTGTAGTGCAGACACCACATACTTCATGTCCCGCCGTTTCATCACGAACGCCTTATACGCCTGTGCGGACAGATAGGCAAGGTAGGCATCCATCTGCCCGCTGCTGATTTTCTTTTCCAGCAACTTCCCGCCGGAGGTGATGGCATCCTCCGAAATGCCCATATCCATGAGTGCCTGCCGTGTACGGTCAATTTCATCCTTGGCATCCGCAAGCTGAAGGTCAAGGAACTCCTCCGCCGCTCCCACTGCCTGCTGCTTGGACTCCACCCAATACTGCCCACAGAAACGGAGATAGTCCGTGGCCGCCGTGTACCGAAGCTCCACGCCGTATTCCCTGGTCAGCACCTTCGCCTGCCCGATGTCAGAGTAATCTCCCGGCTTCAGCGATTCCCGCCCTAACTCGTCATTGTACGCATCCGGGGCGACATAGCCCTCCTGCCCCTGCACCTTTTCTGCAAACCGGCAGGCGCTCTGCCAGATCATGGCAAGCTCCGCTTCTTCCAGCGGCGGATTGCATTTTGCCGCCTCCTCCATGAAAATCTCATGCGCCTTTTCCGTTGCGCCGTACCTCTTCACCACGCGCCCCGCGAAATGGGACATGGTGGCGTTCCTCTGCCCCTGCGGTATCTCCCTGCCGCCCTGCGGCTTCACAATGCAGTCGATGGTAATCTCGCCCTCGTGCCAGAGGATGGAATCCGCAGGATGCCCGAAGATGAACCGGGCAGAGTCCAGAGCCTTGGCATCGAAAAACGGGAACCTCTGCTGTATGGCTTTCTTCAAAGACGCACACGCCTCCCCGTCCGTGACCGGATCATGCGGGAAGTACACATGGAACCTCGGCCTTGCGGACTTCCCCTCTTTCGGCTTCATGTTGTTCCGACTCGGCACCACAGCAAACGCCACATCTTTCCCGACTTTCCCTTCCAAATCCTCCGGATGAATCCAGTCTGCCGGATCATCCGAGTGGTCATTGTCGCAGTCCATCATGGATGCGTCGCAGGAAAGGAAATTATCATTCCCCCGGCGGCATCCCTTGAACTCCCCGCACACATGGTCAAATGCCATGACCTCTAGGCAGTCGTCCTCATTATCCACGACGCACTTTTTCGGGTACAGGCTGTTCTTTGCATTACCCCTGCAGTTCGCCGTATAAAATGTCATTTTCATACCCTGCACACCTCCTCGCAGTCTTCCGTGAAATAGCGGATCACCATATCCCGCTTTTCCGCCTTCTCAATCTCCGCCGCCATCCCCGTGGATATGGTTTTCCCAAACACCCACAACTGCTCGCACTTCCCCAAAAGCACCATGCCCATGAACATACCGATTGCCCGCTCCGCATGCTTCCCGTCATCCAAAAACTGCGGAAAGAGCAGGTGCGGCGCAAGCGGTATCGCGCCGTTCCTCACCGCGAACCTGCTGTACCGCCTCGCCTTCTGCGTGTTCCCCTCCGTATCCCCGGCAAACGGTGAGCATATATAGACAAGCGGCCGGTATGCCCGCCTCGCCGCCCTTTCTTCCCTCCTGATTCCCGATAACGCCGCATGGCTCGTCGGGTCGCTGTATCCCTCGCTGTTATATCTGCTGATTCCCATCAACCATACCTCCATTCTGCCTGCGCTGCTTATCCCGAACCGTGTCCGCAGGCTTGTAAAACGGGCAGTCCCTCCCGCCAAAATCATTGTCCTTTAAGCAGGTGCAGACGCCGCCCCTGTTTGCGAAACAGTCGCCGTGTGTCCTGCACCCCTGCATTGCCGCCCTGCTCATCCCTTTTTCCCTCCTGAAATCAACCTGATATTATTTTCCATCCGTCTGCGGAGGACTTCCGTTTTGTTGAACTGCGCCCTCCAGTGCCTCCGCTCCGGGGTATCCGCAGGAAGCCCCTCCGCTTTTTCCGTGTACATCTCACAAAGGGCCTTATACCCGTCTGCCATCTCCCGCAGATCCGAAAGCAGCTCCACCCTTATCTCATCGGAGCAATATTGATTGATGAGCCTTGCGGCTTTCCTCATCGCTGGCATCTTGCAGGGGAAGAACGCCTCCACGTTCAGTTCCATGTATCCTGTTTTGTATTCAATCCGCAGCCGTTCCATCGCACACCACCTAATCTTTCTGATACCAGTCACAGGAATATCCATCTGCCCGAAGCAGCAGCCCCTTTGCCCAAAGCGGCGTCCTGCCCATCTGTTCGCACACAGCCTCCACGGACATCCTCCTGTCCGCTTCAATGATGATTTCATCGTGTACATGGGCGACAATAGAACAGTTACGCAGCGTCCGCATGGCATAGCATAAAATGTCCCGGCTCACCGCCTGCACGATGTTCTCCACAAACTTCGGGCCGTAGCTTTCCAACCGCTCCCATTTCTTTGTGCCTCCCACGCCCATGTATGTGACGGACTCCCCGCCAATCTGGTTCTCCCCAATGCGTGGCTTCACATAGGCAAGCCGCCTCCCGGAAAATAGCGTGATGAACAGCATCCCGCTCTGGTAATCAAAGCGGATGCCGTGTGTTTCCGTTGGCATCCGCTTTTTGATGCACTCCTTCACGGCACGGTCAACCGCCCACCAGAATTCCGTAATATTCGGATTGGAATCCCGCCATGCCGAAACAAGCGGCTGCAACTCTTCCTCCGCAAGCCCCATCTCCAAAGCGCCCATAGATTTTAATGCGCCGACTGATCCGCCGTAGCCGAGGGCTAATTCGGCAATCTTCCCTTTCTGCCGCAGATGCCCGTTTACGCCATGCTTTTCCACTTTGCAGTGGAACATCTGGCTTGCCGAAGCGCAGTAAATATCCCCACCGCCCTCGAACACCTTAAGCCTCCACCGTTCCCCGGCGATCCAGGCGATCACCCTCGCCTCAATAGCAGAAAAATCCGCCACGATGAACTTCTTCCCATCCTGCGGCACAAAAGCCGTGCGGATAAGCTGTGAGAGCGTATCCGGGATATCCTCATAAAGCATAGAGAGGGCATCGAAATCCCCGCCTTTCACAAGCTCCCGTGCCTGCGCCAAGTCCGGGATATGGTTCTGAGGCAGATTCTGCAACTGGATGATCCGGCCGGAAAACCGTCCCGTCCTGTTAGCTCCGTAGAATTGAAACATCCCGTGCGCCCGGCTGTCTGCACACACCGCATTCTCCATTGCCTGGTATTTCTTGACAGAGGACTTGGCAAGCTGCTGCCGGAGCATCAGCACTGTTTTCAAAGGCTCCGGCGCATCCTGCAGAAGCCCCGCCACCGCCTTTTTATCCAGCGAATCCGTCTCCATCCCGTTCTCCAGAAGCCACTGCTTCATCTGCTGCACGGAGTTTGGGTTCTCCAGTTCTGTCAGTTTTTTCATTGCCGCCGACAGATCAGCTTTGGAGCGCCCATCCATGGCGATTGCGTTCCTGACCATCTCCATATCCACGCCGATGCCCCGGTCGTTGATCTCCTGGTCCTGCCAGTATTCCTCCCACACGAAATCCGGCACGGGGAACTTCACAAGCCTCTGCTGTATCTGCATCTCCGCCTCAACGTCACGGAGGTTGTATGCCTTGAAACGCCCCCACTTTTCCCGGTCATGCTCCGGCAGGTTCCGTGTCCGGCCGCCGTTTGCCTTGGTTGGTTTGCAGGGGACGCAGAAATACCGGATCAGGTCTTTTCCCTCGGTCAGCTTCTGTTTTTCCAGCCCAAGCGCCGCACCCACATTTTCCAAAGACAGCGGGAGGCCGAGCGTGGCAGACCAGACCATGGAGCATTTCCACGATTCCGGCTCCAGCCATTCCCCAAGATAATTTGATAAACACACCCTCTCAAACATGGCGTTGAACGCCCACTTGGTGACGGCCTCATCGGAAAGCGCCGCCAGTATCTCCGTAGGGATTTCCTCCCCGCAAGCAAGATCGATCACTTCCACCGCGCCGCCATCCACACTGTATCCGAACAGCAGGATTTCAAAGGCAGGGGACTGTGCGTATCTGTAAACGCCGCATTTGGATAAATCCACATCCGAATACGACTCAATATCAATACTGATAAACCTCAATTCCACCAGCTCCTTTCACCGCCTTAAGGGCGGCAGGGAAAAGGCAGTCGCCCGTTCCCCGCCACCCGGCAGTGTATTCCGCTATGATGTCAGGAGAGGAAATCCTCCTCGTCCCCGGCTTCATCCGCAAAATCATCCTCCGCACGGGACCTGCCGCCCAGCGGCTCCCCGTCACGGATTTTCTGTAAGTTGTTCAGCCCGCAGGCGATACCCTTATTCCCGTTGGAATTGAAGGCATAGAAATTGATGCTCGCCCTGCCGTACACGCCGCTGTACACCTCGGAATGGTCGAGGATCGGCTGCCGGTCTGCATCCACAATGCCCGGCGCCGTGGTGCTGTTGGCATTGACGAAATAGGAATCCGCATAGGCTTCATCGTCCGGGCGCTCCACATCCCCGTCACGCAGCGGGGTTTTTAAGACAGAAAGAGCAGGTACGCTCTTTCCGTTCCCCTTCAGCTTCGCCTCGCCCTCGCGGTACGCCGCCTCAATCGCCGCCTTGATTTTTTTGATGGTAGCTTTATCCGACTTCGGGATGATGAGCGACACGGAAAACTTCGGCGTGCCGCCGTTAATTGCCTTCGCTTCCCATGCGTTGCAGTAGCTCCACCGGGTGTTTGGCCCGGTGATCACTTTCGTTGGATTGTTGACATTGTTTGACATATGATTTTCCTCCTGACTATTCTTCCTTGAAATCTTCCTGCGCCGTATTCATTTCCGGCCTCTTATCGCTCTCCGGGACTAACGCAGGCTTGCCCTGCGGCTTCTCCACAAGGCCCTTTAAAATCTCCGCAAACTTCTTCTTGCCCAACAGCTTCTCCATGGCCGTAATGCCTAAGAGTTTCGGCTCATACGGGTCGAAGCCCGCCTTCTTCACAGTATCCGCCACGGCATCCTCATCCGTGTACTTCCGGTTGGAGCGGCCCTCCACGATCTTAAAGCCGGCATACTTCACGCCGGAAAGTGCCTGCTGCAATGCAAACTCCTTCACATCCGCCGCCCATGCCGCCAGTTCATCCGCTTTCACAAGGATTGCCGCGATCTCGTCATCCTCCAGCGTGGCGGGCATCTCAAAGTCATACTTCGCAAGCTCCAGGTTGTACTCCGCCCGTTTCCTGCAGACCGCCTTTGCCTTGCAGAATTTGCAGTGTTCCCCGGCGCAGAACTCGCCCTCCCCGGCATAGGCCAGCTTCGCCTTATACACCAGTTCGTTATGCGCCCACTGGAGGAGGTCATCCTTCGCCACCACGCACACGCTGACGTTCTCCCGGCGCGGCTGGTAGATCGCCATGCGAACGGTGTCAATGTCATAGATACCGTCAAACAGCTCCAGCGCACCCAAAGCATACAGCATCATCTGCGGGTTCCCGTCTGCGGAAACCTCCACGCCCTTGCCGTGCTTGTAGTCGATGATATACAGCGTCCTGTCTGCGATAATCACGCAGTCGCCGGTGCCGAAGCCTTCCTCCACAAACCGGGAGAAGTCCAGCCGCTGTTCAATCAGAACGACGGGGTCTTTGCAGGTCTGTTTTGCCTCCTCCACGAGAGAGAGGACATACTCCGCATAGCCGCAGGCGCATTCCTCCATCTCCTCGTCATAAAATGCAAGCCCCTCTACCGGGTCTTCCGTAGCCATGCCCAGCGCCAGCTTTAATTTGTATTCGCACAGGCTGTGGGCGTCGGTGCCCTGCTGCGCGTATTCGCTGCCCGTATCCTCGTAATTCTCACAGAGCCTCGCAGACGGCGGGCAGGCAAGCCACCGGTGGCTGGAGGATGCGGACAGTAATGCGTGTCTCCCCATCACAGCACCTCCGCTTCCGCGAGGAGCGCCGCATACTCCGCCGGGTCGATCTCGGACAGCTTATCCGCACCATGCTTATTCAGCAGCTCCCTCACTTCCTCCGTGTGTCCGGAGCGGGACTTCTCCGCCAGCACTGCGCGGACTTCCTCCAGCGTCAGAGGCTTCTCCTCCGGCTCCTGCTTTACCGCCTTCGTATCTTTCTTCACCGTGTTCTTTGCAGCCGCTTTCCCGGTCTTTCCCGCCTTCTCCGGCTCCTTCGTGGTCGTCAGCTCTGCCTCCGCTGCACCATTATCGGTCACCGCATCTGCAACAGCCTGCAGGCTGTCAGCAAGGGAGCGTAAATCCTGAACCACATCCAGTAAAAGTTTAATCTTACTCATGTACCAGCCCTCCTTCCGCAATCTCTTTGATAGAAAGTTCCTCCACCGAATTTCCCGGAACAATGACCGTCAGCCGGACCGTATCCCCAAAAAGGAAACGCATAAGGCGCTCCCTTATGGAAACACGGCGCACACTGACCGCACCGCCGTTCACGGGCTTTTTTGAAACACTGATCTGTAATGTGTGCCTCATCCTGTCACCTCCGCTTTCCGAAGGGCTGTATTTTAATGCCCTTCACTATACGGAGATTTGGAGGGCTGTTTGAGGGGGTACTTTTCAGAAAAACTTTTTAAATTTTTTCCTTGCGCCATCTATGGACTCACGGATTGTCTTGATCTCCTTGCCTTCCCTGCGGGCGATCTCCCGGACAGAAAGGCCCTGTGCCAGCATCAGAATCCGCCGCTTCTGCACTTCGGACAGGCTGCCAAGCGCCTCCTCGATCTGGCGGTTTTCAAGCTGTCCCATCAATACCGTTTCCGGTGTTTCGCAGTCCGCCATTTTCTCCCCTTCAAACTCTGCTGCGTCGAGGGAATAACAGTGGTACCGCTCCTTCCTTCCGAGGTTGTCCTCCTCCCGTCTGGAATCAAGGATGAATGTGCCAATCTCCTCGTTGACTTCAACCTCCGAATTTTCTCCGTTTGCAAATGTGTAACTGATTTTCATTTTTGCCGTTCTCCTTTCCGGAGCCCGGCAAGCGGCACTTATGGTCGCAGCAAACAAAAAAAGAGCCTGGCAGAGCAGCACAAAAAGTGCCGCTTGCCAGGCTCAATATCGTCTCCACCATCTTTCAGGCGGTATCGTGGCGGTTCGGTCCTTTATGGTGGAATGAAACCTTTCCGCCGTGCATCATGCTCTCAACAAACGTCCACCCCGTTTTCCCGGCTTCGCTGTCCGTTTCCCATCCTCATATACATTCCTTATGTGGACTGCCGTATTGCCGCAGCTATCCGGTAAGTTCCGGGGTTCATGCCCGGAACATTCGGTGTGTCTATTCAATTTTTACTACTCCGATTTCAGCACCACACCGGTCGCATTTCAAAATAAAATCGGGACACCATCCCATTGACGGTGTAACAAACTGTACTTTCGTATCTATTTTTGCATCCATGATACGCCCTCCACATTCTGGACACCGCACAGGACGCATACGCTTTTTTATCTCATGCTTCCATGCCTCCTTTTTCCTGCACATTTCATATACGCCTCTTTCTTACCTGTTTCTGTTTTGCTTCGGAGGTGTATGAACCGGCTGTCTATTTTTCATTTTACAAGTTCGGTAAGCCATGGAGCCATCGGCCTGGAAATCACTCTAGCGTTCAGATAAGCCATCTCCAAAGTCAAGCATGTATGCCCCAGATAATATCCGTCCATGACCGACAATGTCATGGCAAGATCCGGCTTCTTCATATTTGTCAGATAAACGGGCAGAAGATATTGTATCCTGCCCTGGTATCCCTGCGGCACGACTATCCCCGGTTCAATAACAGCTTTTCTCCTTGCAAGTTCTACCGCCGTTTCCAACAGCAGAGGCAGATTCTTCGCCCTGCGGATTCTGTAAGGGATGCGCCCCATATTTTCTTCATCCCCTAAAATATGTTCCACTTTTACCCTGATAGGCCAGTCCGGATTAAAACTGGCATCCCTTCCCGTAACATGGTAATGGGGTCTCTCCGGCAGTGGTTCTATATATTTCAGCCTTGGTGAGACCTCGTCACAAAAACCTCTGAAATACCAGTCCAACATGGACTCACGCCTCTTATTACGGTCAAAGAACGCATAGATTGCCTTATACCGTTCCGTATAAAGCCCTGTATGAAAACATGCGCATTCATTCTCTATATGAAAATACTTCGCTGCCTCCTCCTTCTCCTTCGCCGAATTATAATCAATACTTTGCTTACGAAAAATGATATGTATATATCTTTCCAAAATAGGGGTATCCTGATTTTTAGTTTCAATCGATGGTCTTTTAAACTGCCACGGTTCCGGCAGCACCATCCCTTCCAGTTCCTCCAACTGCCCATACCAGTCCGGTATATATGCAAAATCGAATAAATCTGTTTCCATGACTGTGTTCCTTTCCTAAAATCTCTGATTGTATTCCCAATGCAGCTCTTACGAACAATATCCGTCACGTAGGAGAACGACACCTGACCGTTTTACCCATAACATAAAATAGGGAAAAGATACTCCTGCAGCTAAAACTGCATTTGTATCTTTTCCCTATATATGGATTCCCTCTATGTAAGTATGGTACAGCCATACCTTCAACGGTGTAAATGTCTGCGAATGTCACCTGAATTTTTTTGACCGCATCATTGCTCCTCTATCCATCACAAAATACTCCATTTCCATCGAAAGTATGGTTACACCGTCCTAAAATAGTACTGCCACGCCATTTTTACATTTGCATGGTATGGCACTATCATACTTTTAGGAGGTGAAACTATGGCTCTTCATCCAAAACAGTTCGGTATGGTGTTGAAAAATGCACGAATGGATAAAAAACTTACCCAGGCCGAACTAGCTGAAATACTGGATATTTCTCTGTCATACCTAAAAGACCTTGAACGTTTTCGGAACAGCCCAAGCTATGAGGTCTTTGAAAAGATCATCCGTTACTTCAACCTGTCAGCAGACACTGTGATCTATCCCAACCAGAATCAGGCTGATGATACATACCAGAAAATAGGACGTCTGCTAACCCGCTGTGACGAAGGACAGCTCAAGGTCGTCCTCGCCACAACAGAGGCACTGCTGTCCGTAAGTGAAAAGCCCTCAGAATCAGAGTAACAGATGAAGGCGGTATCCAGGCGGTGTTTCTGTCACTTTTTCCCTGCATTTTAAAGGCTCATTCCTGCAACAGAATTTTCTGTGCAAAAATGAGCCTTTTTTACCGATTTATCCATTTCATAAATTCTTCTGTGGACAAATCCTGCCGCAATAGCCCCATGCCGCTTAACAGGAGGATGCAGTCCACATATCCCTGGCAGTATGCCTTCTGCCCTTCCAAGGAATTCATATCTTCCAGTTTTGCCATCCAATCCACAAGTAATTGCCGCTGTTCCTGTGGAAGCTGCCGCACCACTGTCTCGCATTTCTCACGAAGTGCTTCCATTTCCTCCTGGGTTTCCCTGTATCCTGGCACCTCTACCGCAGTATCCCTTGTTACATTCTCACAGCGCAACCGGTTCAAAAACTGTCCGACCTGTTCCCATATTTTATTCTGCATATCCATGTCCTCCTTCAAATTTTATTATCATTATTAACATATCCGCAGATATTACACCACCTAAAAATCAAGACTGTCATAAAAAAGGGAATGAGCAGTGTTCCCAATATATAAGAACACCGCTCATTCCCTTTTCACACTATTTATTTTATAGCCAACCCCTCTCACTGTCTGGATATATTCCGGTTGGCTTGGATCACTCTCTATTTTCTTCCGAAGCCGACGGATATGGGAAGTAATATTGCTGTCATCCTGAAGATACTCCCCATTCCAAACATAATTATAAATCTTTTCTTTAGAAAGCGTTATCCCTTTATGAATTGCCAGCATATACAGAATACGAAATTCGATGTTTGTCAGATTGATTTCCTTGCCCTGCCTTAAAACCTTGTGCTGCTCCGGTATAATGTTCAATTCACCAATTTGTATTTCACCCAGATTCGCATCCACTTCTCTTTCTATGCTGATATCAGCTTCATTAACAATTTCCAATATTTTATCATATATATTTCTTTCCGATTCATCCAAAGAAAGAACTATCAGTTTTCCCATATCACTCACCTCCTCTGCCCGATTCTCTGAAACTGGAAAATGTACATTCGGATATATGGTTTTACTCAGTTCCATGCATCCAGCATTTTACGGAATGCAAAGTCTTCACACTCTCTCAGTTCTTGGAAGAGCGGAATATATTTTTCAGGATGTCTGAAAGAACGTTCTGCTGCATCTTCAATAAAGCCACCTACAATCTCTTCAATAATCTTCCCACTTTTCTGAAAATGCTGAGCCGCCTCTTCCCAGGCCCCAGTTCCAAAAGAATCCTTATATTTCAAAAGTGCCTGTGCTAGTTTATCTCTGGATGCCTTGTGCGGATTAAGAATTCCTGATTTCCGGCCATTGATTTCATAGGGAAGTTCCGGGAGTACGCTTCCTGTGTATTCAATAAAGTGGAAATATATTTTCTGCATTTCTTCTTCCGTGAATATATTTGCCCATTCCGGGAACTCCACAATAAATCGGTCAAGCCCCCTCTGCCCCATAAAACTTAAGGGTGAAGCTAAATAGGCTTCTGCATTTTTCCCTATCCCCTTTTGCACAATCCGAGTCATATCTTTTTCCGGGGACTTCATATCAATTCCAAAATACGCATTTTTCTTGCTTATCCCTATATAATCTTCTGCCCATGCCAGTTCCAACTCTGCAATCGGGATGGTCTGTACTTCTGTTTTAGAATTATCATGAACATATACATTTGCTTCGTCATAACCTATCATCAGAACAACATGGCCCGGAATATGCAGCTTATGATAGAACTTGCTCTGATAGGGCAAATGGAACATATCTAAGCCAAACAATATGACTGGTATATCCTGATTCAATAATTCCCTAACGTTTTTCCAAGTTGTACGAAAGCATTTTCCTTCATCTGCTATCACTTCATACCCAATGATTCCTTTCCAGAATTCATATTCCCGCTTTCCAATGCTTCCCTGCCCCATAAAAATCATTTTAGGCACTGCTGCTTTCTTCTGGGAAATCATCTGAAAGCCGGCCTTGGAATAAAAAATCAGTTCTTCCGGTATCCGTTTTCCTGTTTTCCATTCATAAACATCACACAGCCCATTCACCGGACATAAATAATCCGCCAACTGATGCGGCAATTCTAATCGCTTCATACGCTTTCCTCCTTTGCTCCGCTTAAGTTTAAACCCTTGCATTGTCCGAGAGTCAAGTAATATCATGAAAAAAAGATGCCGCTAAATTACAGCATCTTCTTTCATAGCGGTTTTACAGGAAAACACACCTCTGTAACCATATCTTCTACTGATTGTTCCGTTTCCGGGGATACATGGTATATGTTGAAACGTTTCCCATCAAGCCTATAGTGATTATCAGTAATCCACCGTATGATTTCCTCATTTGCCTCTGGCAGCAAGCCATACTGCCCTTTAAACGTAAGTGTTGCTGCTGTTATTTCTTCGATTTTCTTAAATTTCATTGTTTCTGTGTCATCATACCTGCCAACTACCGCCTGCTGTATCTCCACATCTAAATCATATTCTTTGAATCCTTCATCATGGAACACTGCTATATTCAAAGGCGGATTTGCAAATTGTATTTTTTGTGATCCCCTCTCCTTTGCCAGCTTTTCCCAGAGAACAGCTTCGTTCCCTGGAGTTGCTATTCTCCCCCTAATACTAATCACATTATGGACAGGAAATTTTTTGAGTGCCACACTGTACAAAGGAATATCTGAAACATGTCCCAAATTCACTATGGTTGTTTCAATCAGATTCAATTGTTTTTGCAAATTCGCAATTTTCTCCCGCTGTTCCACCGCATGGAGTTCGAGATAATCTTTCAGTTGGTCATTGCTTGTATATTTCGCCAATATTTCCTTGATTAAGGCTAATCCCAACCCCATACTTTTTAACGCCTGTATCTTGTTAGCTATCGGAAGCTGACATTCACTGTAGTATCTATATCCCGTGAAATCATCCACATGCTCAGGAATCAGCAAACCAATCTCATCATAGTGCCGGAGCATATGGATACTGATTTGTGATAAGACTGAAAATTCTCCTATTTTCAACAAAGAAACCACCTCCTGATTTTAAGTGTAAACCCTCGCATAATACGAGAGTCAATCTTTTTCCCTTGGCAGATGACACTATAAATCGTCTTTGCAATAAAGTCAACTATACCATTGTCTATTCCCATTTGAAGAAACGGACTGCAATGCCTCCGCAAATAATCATAAATGCAAACATGATTACAATTGAAATCCATACTGACTCCAGCGGAAAACCCAAAGATGCTGCTTTCAGCATCTTTATCCCTTGCGTCAGTGGCAAAATATCTGCTGCTTTCTGCAATGCTGATGGCATCACCTCATAAGGCAGTGTGGCACCAGAGAAGATCAGCATGGGGAAATATAAGATACTGGCTATAACACTGGCTGTTTTCATATCAGGAGCAATGCCTCCCACCATCAGCCCAATGCTGAACATGGACAGCATCACCAAAATATAGGTCAATAAAAAGCCGCTAAAGGAACCGTGAAACCTGCAGCCAAAGAATAAAGAAAGTGTTACGAAAACGATCAGCAATGACAGCAGGGAATATATAGCGTAGATTGCTACCCACACCGCCAATAGGAATGCTGGACTTGTCGGTGTCACCTTATACCTTTTTAGTATTTTTTTCTGTCGGTAATCAGAAATCAACAACGGCAGACCCATGACTCCGCCTGCACAGATTGCAATAGTAGATAATGCTCCAAAGGACTGCTCCAAAAAAGAATACTCTGCTTCGGGAGTCGCTGCCCTATTCCCATAGATGACTCCTAAAATAACTGCAACCACTACGGGCATACAAAGGGCGAAAATAATCATATCCATCCCTCGGAAGGATAGTTTCAACTCCGTTTTTAGCGTTGTAAGAAATTTATTCATCACCTGTTTCCTCCTCTCCAGTAAACCACAAATACGCATCTTCCAATCTTTCATATGGGCTTAACTCTACTGCCTCCTGTCCCGTTCCTTCAAATACAAACCCACCATCCTTTAAAATCCCAATCCGGTCACAAAGAATCTCCACCTCATCCATGAAGTGTGATGACAGGAAAATTGTCAGTCCCTGCTCCTTTAATTCCTGCAAGCTTTTCCATACCCCTCTCCTTGCTTTTGTGTCAAGTCCTGTCGTCAGTTCATCCAGAAAGACCACTTTGGGATTTGGAATCAATGCAAGGACAATAAAAAGTTTCTGTTTCTGCCCTCCGGACAATTCGCTGACAAAATCCTCTCTTTTATCGGCCAGATCAAATTTCTGTAACAATTCTTCGTAAGATGAAGGCTGTCTGTAAAGACAGGCGGTTTCCTCACACAGTTCCCTTACCTTGATCTTATCCGGGTAATTTGTTTCCTGGAACTGTACACCCACCTGTTCAAAAAGCTGTTTTCTGTTTTCCCACGGATTAAGCCCCAAAATCCGAACCGTTCCAGAGTCTGCTTCCCGCGTACCCAGGATGCATTCTATCGTTGTGGATTTTCCTGCACCATTTGCGCCAAGCAGACCGTATACCTCACCTGCTGCGACCGATAAGCTGAGGTTCTCGATCACTTTATTTCCGGCATAAGATTTACTCAGCCCCGAAATCTGGATTGTTGTTTCCATATTTTTTCATACCTCCTTTTTTGAAGTACGTTAAGATTAGCATTTTATTTCAGGCTGGTGGGCAAGTGGAGGGTTTTCTGACTTCATTTTTTTCATCTTTTCTATCTGCCCGACTACATATCTGGCGTTTTTTTCTGCCTCACTTAATGAAGTAAGTAGTTTGTCACAGGCTGTAATAATATCATCATCCTCTCCCGGCGTATCTATCGCCTCACGGATATCTGTATCCGGATCAGCGGAAAGAGCCCGGAGCATTCTCAAAATAGATGAAAGTGAGTAATTTGCACAGCGCAAAGACCGTATGATCTTTAACCGCTGTAAATCTTTTTCTGAATATACCCTGTATCCATTTTCAAGCCTTCTGACAGTAAACAATCCGTTCAATTCCCAGTTCCGCAGGGTATCCACTGTTACATTTAAAAATTCTGCCGCTTCTCTCCTGGATAAAGACAATTTTCCGACACCATTAGACCCGGCAATTCCTGAGAGTATGTTCCGTGTAATTTCAATTGCCTCTTCCGCGTTTTCCCTTTCTACATCTACCTTTGCAATATATCTTCTGGCCAGTTCGGCAGCCTCATCATAATCGCCAGATGCAGCAACCTTAATAATATCGACTGCCAGTTTACGGAGGCCATTTTGAAGGACTTCAACCTGCAGGGCAGCACGCGCCAGCCTGAACTGCTCAATGTGGATATCAGTAAATATGCGGTAACCATTACTGCGTCTTTCCGGTTTTGGGATCAGCCCATATTTTTCGTACAGCCGGACCGTATTCACATGAATGCCAAATATCCTGGCAACATCAATCGTCTTATATGTGTTCATCCAATACACCTCCATCCTCATTATTACACACTTTCAAACTCTGGTGTTAAAGTGTAGGGTTTTCAGTATACCGCCCTGCAAATTAAAAATCAAGTTGATTTTTATTCAAACGTCAGTTCTATATCTTTCTTAATCAGCCCTATTCTATACCCTGCTTTGGGTGCAAAGAGAGCCACAATTGAAATTACCAGCTTTTTCTTTGTATTTACATAAATTACATTGCCGCCATCCCCCATGTTTTAATAATGTTATCACTCAACCTCCCTTTAACCATTCTATTTCCACAACATACCCCATATCTATCCTGTCAACTCAACTATCCCTCCAAAGAGCAGTGAATATGTTTCCACACAGTATAACAAATAAAAAAATCCGGGAGTTGGAACAATTTTTCTAAACTGTTCCAACTCCCGGAAATCCCTTGTTTTCTGTACTTTTCCTCTATTCGATTCCGCAACCCTTGACATCAGCACGTATGACTTTTTACGTAAGACATATATGATACAAATAGCTATTATACCAATCCCAAAAGAGTTTTTGCAATTGTAAGTAAAGTATTTGCAAATGCTAGTGTTATTGTTCCTGTTTTGATATACTCTAAAATAGCTTCCTTTTTATTTTTCTTATTAAGCATATGTTGCTTTAATTTGATAAACTCATCCTCATTACTATTGGAAACAGAACTCTGCTTTATTACCTCATCATAAAATTTCTCAGTTTGTACCTCATCCATAGCAATTAGATTTTTCACTAAAGGCGAAATTGCATCAAGATGAGAACTATCATACTGAGTATTAATCACTTTAAAAACTTCATCATAGGTCTGCTTAAAAGCATCTCCGCCATCATCTAATGAAGAGTTTTCAATATTAATTACCTCAGTCACCTTTTTAAAATTTTGATTAAAAGCCATAATGTAATTCCTCCTTAACAATTAATAACTGTTCCAACACTTTCATAGGTTTGATCATATATCTTATTGTTATCAGGACTGATTGATAATAATTCGTCCAACGTTTCAGTCGTATCAAAAGTTGATTCATCAACAATATAATTAACAATCGAATAAGGATCCCCAGAAATTTGCTGGTGTTTTTTTTCAAGAAAATTCTCTTTATCAATTTGTAACAAACTTTTATATGCTTTAGATCTAATTACTGGATCCGAAGACAATGTATACTTTTCAATAAATGGTAAGTCAGTAATGTCTGCAAGAACACCGATTGCATTAATTCCATCTTCTTGAACATAAGGCTCATTCTCATTCACTATCCATTTTTTTAGTTTGTCTATATAGGAAGTTGCATTTAATTTACTCAAGGTATACACGAGGTTTCCTTTTGAATACATGCCATCTTCATCGTTACTTTCAGAAATCAAACAATCATAGTAAAACTTTCTCATAAAATCTTTTGAATATTTTACATCGGATGATTTAACTACCAACTCTTGCAATGACCATGACGCTGAATCTCTATATGGATTTTCTTTATCTTTTAAGTAATTCATAAAAATTGGTATCGCTCTTGTATCACCAGTTTTCGCAACTGTATTTAATGTATAGGTTCTAATCGCTCCCGTTTCTTTTTTGTTTTCAATAATTTTTATTAAGAACCTCATCTTTTCGTCACTCAAACGAACAAATGGATTATGTTCAATAACTCCTTTGATTGATTTAACAGCCTGTTCCCTTATGTTACTATTATCATAAGAGAACAGCGAAAACAAAAAATCAAGAATAATTGACGCATTTTCTAACGACCAGTTTCTTTCTCCCAGTGAAAAAATCGCATTTAATTTATGCTCTAATTTTTCTTTTTCAATGATTTGCTTCAAAAAGTTAAAATCAAAAGATTCAGGATATTCAATTGTCGTATATCCACCAATATATTTTTTCCCAAAATATATTATGTCTTTTTTTAGACGTTCAGGAAAACTAGGACTTACATGGTTTAATAAACTGTTTGCGGCATATATTAAATTATATTTATAGGGAATTGACCAATATTTAAAAGCTTCTAAAAGCCATATACAACAATCATCTACTAGGCATTTATTTTCGGTTGCATCTTGAATTATACAATTTGCCGCCAATTCAAGCGCATTGGAATCTTCCCGTTTTTGAGAATATCGCATAATGTATGATATTATTATATTATTTGCATCTAAATTACTTGCAAATTCAATAGTCGCCCAATTCTTTTTTGTATTTGACAATTTTAGCACATTGCCTTCTTTGATTTGATTCTGTAATAAAAATATACTATATTTTGAATTTCCTAATCTTTCTTTACTACTCAAAAAACATCCAGCAAAATATTCTTGAAAAGACTGATGAATAAATGCTAATGTATTAGTTTTTGTTTCGAATTTATTATAAACATTTAAAATGCCACATTTCTTTAAATCATCAACTACTTGCCAATACCATAAATAGTTTTCGTTTTTTTTCTGTAAATATTTTATCGTATCTATGCTTTGACCTTGAGTATATTTCATATTACGAATAAAACTAACTAATTCCGATTCTTCTATATATACAAGTCCTTTTCCTTGCATATAATAAGAGAGGGTTTTGAATATTTCATCTCGCAATTCAAAGTACATATCATTGGATACGATTGTATTTTTCATTTGCTGCCTTCGTTTTAGGCTCTCGTAAAATTGTTCATAAATATCACTTTTACTACGCAATTCTTCTAAAGATGGAGGGCAATCAGCACTAGATAATATATTGATAACCAAAGATAACAACAATGGAATTCTACAAATATCTAGCAAATAATTTTTTGAACTATGGCAAAGTTCAGAAAAATACTTTTCACCTATATCATCACCTAATTCCATTTTCAGATTATTTTTTATCTGTTCATCTGTAACAGGTAAAACTGTAAATCTTTCAAATGGAGAATATTCCATAGATGGGAATTCTAAAGTCCTACAACTCACAATGTATTTACATTCGGGGTAATCTATAGATAATAAAGCAATCTTATTAAGAAATTCTTTTACCCCAATATTTGATGCCTCATTAATGCCATCAAATATTAGAAATAAACGTCCATCTTCCCACAGACGTTCTTTTTCTTCTTCGGAAAATTTACTTAAATGTATCAATTTTTTTAAATCATCATTCTTTTCTAGACCGCATTTTATTAAAACAGGTATAAATGCCATATTATTGTACTTTTTAGATGTAAGCGACAATGCCATCTTCAATAACAAAGTGCTCTTTCCTGCACCTGGTCCACCCAAAAGAGATATTTTATTTATATCAGAATTCAACATCTTTTGAATCAATATTTCTATATCTATATCTTGACTACTTTGCTCGCTACGTAATATTATATCGTATTGGTTTTCGATTCCCAATGAAATAAAAGAAGATATCCTTTTTGTAAACTCTACTCTATAGTCCTTTTCTAATCGACAAATATTTTTTATAATATTTTCTTCAAAATTATCCATTTCTCCATTATCCTTTGCTCTCTTTCATGCCCAGTTTATTCATTTCTATAATAGAATCATTTAAGTTAACAGTTGAAACAATAAAATAATCTCTACTATATGTCGATACAACCAAAACAGAAATATTCTTTTTTGCCAATTGCTGACTAACGGTTGCAATAAAACCGGGGGCATAGAATGGCACTGCAACATTTACTGCTATCAATTTGTAATTCTTTTTTTCATCAATAATGCCTTTATACGCAGTTCCCATCCTATATATAGCTGTACATTCCAAAGAATCTCTTGTAACCATAAAAATGTCATCACATTTAAAATCAGAATTGACTTTAGCAACACTGTATATTCCAGGAAGTACTTCATAAGTACTATTGGACATAATTTCTTTTATTTCCATGGTTTGCTCCTTTATACTCAAAATAGACTAGTTCAAAATAGCCTTACAGCATCTAGAACCAGTCCATTTTGACTGCAAAATTATTTACTATTAAAAAAATCAATTCAATTTATTACTACTTTCGATTCCACCGTCCAAAGATTTCTCCATGAGTTTGATTCTTTCCAAAATATCATTTTCAACCATAATAATATTTGAAACAGAATTTTTATGTAAATTCTTTGCAGTACGATCTCCTGGAACAGCTACTTTACCATCGATATCAATACTTTTGGAATCTCTTACCTCATCTGCCAATTCATCCACGGAATTTTTGAATTCCTCAATGTCAGTAAACATTATTGGATCTAGTGCTATAAAAATGAAACCAAGGTCGTATTCATCATTAACCTTTAATCCCATTTTACTTCCGACAAAAGCACCTGTCAGTATTTCAATTGCATAGCACAAGGCATAGCCTTTAGCACCTCCAAAAGCCATTACAGCATCAGCTTTATTTGGATCGACAGTCACATTTCCTGCTACATCATAGAAACTATCTGGTGGCAAATTGCGTTTTTCAAGAATAGCCTGTCTGATTTCTGCCCATACTTTTTTCGATGTACTAAAATCAAATACATATGGATTTCCGCTATTAGATGGAAACGCAAAACATATTGGATTTGTTCCAAAAATCGGAGTTGTTCCGCCAAATGGAGCAACTGCTGCAGGACCACCATTGTTCATGATGATACCGACCAAACCATTTTCTGCGATTTTTCGTGCAAATGGTTTTACCCTTGAATATCTACTAGCATTATTCAAAGCAACAATACTATTACCATGTTTCTTTGCAAGCTCAATAGCTTTGTCAACACATGCAACTGCTGCAACATGCCCCAAATCTTTATGTCCATTAAACTTCGCATAATTACCAAATTCTTTTACTAATTCAACATCACCTTCTCTTTGCTGTAGAGCGGCATCTAAAAGCAAAAATTTTGATAACCCATGGCTAGCTTGCCCACTTAACTCAGCCTCAATGTAATCATTAACCATAAAATCAGCAGTTGACTTGTTAATCTGCCTTAGTGTAAGTGCGTTATACATCATCTGTTTCAATTCATTAGCATTTATTGCCGTTTTCATCAAATTCCTCCCTTTCATTCCTCATTCCAAGTTAATTCCTGATAGGTTGTAACCTTACCTTCAAAATTTGTAAGTTCAAAAGTATGTTCTCCTATCTGCTTAATATAAGGATACGTAATCAGCACATGACCACCACCTTCAGGTACATTAAAACAATATAAAGGCATCGCTAATCCAGATATATTATCATACAAATTTCTTGTTATCTCAAGGCCACGACTTAACGGAACCAAAAAATGCCCCAACCCCTGAACTGGATCTGACTGAAATAAATAATAAGGTTTAACTCTATTTTCCACCAAGCCATTCCATAAGGTTTTTAAAGTTTCTTCGCTATCATTGATACCATGAAGTAGCGGACACGAAGCAAAACACATAATTCCACTATCAACAAGCTTGCCTACCGCATTACGAGCTTCAAGAGAAAATTCACGAATAGTATCAATATGGATTACTACATATATTGCAAATCTTTTTTTGAATTCATTTAAAAGTTCTATGAAGTCATCATCAATTCTATATGGAATCGTTATAATCATCCGTGTATGAAATCGCACAATCTTCACACTGGAAATATTTGAAAGCTCTTGCAATACATAGCGGAACACTTCATTTCCAACCACCAAAGGATCACCACCTGAAAAAATAACCTCGTTAATCTGTGGATGTTCACGGAGATATGCCAAAATTGCCTCATAATCGCTAGTTTTGAGAGTATCCTCAACATCTCTTTTAAGTTTTCTTCTAAAACAATATCTACAATAACACCCACAAAAATTAGATGGAAAAACCAATACCTTAGACGGATATCGGTGTACCAAACCCTTGACAGGAGAATAACCGTCATCATCATTAACATCTTTATATAAAATGTCAATATCTGCAGTCTTCACCTCATTAATTGATGGAACGAACTGACAACGCAATGTGTCTTCCTTATCACCATTTGCCATCATCAATGCAATATGCGGAGAAATTCTCATTTTCAGTGCTTTGGTTGCTTTTTCTACACCCTCATATTCCTGAGGTGATAAACTCACAATCTCAGAAAGCTCCCCTAATGTACTGATACAATGGCTAATTTGCCATTTCCAATCAGTCCATTGTTCATCGCTAACATTTTTCCATATTTCAAATTCTCTGTAAGTTTTCATGCTTTATCCTCCCCTTTGAAATATATAAACTGTTCCTAATCCTGCTTGTTCTTTATAACTACAATAAATTTCTGAGTGTTTTCCAAAATAAGGTATAATAATATCGGCACATTTCCAATTAGACTTATACTCTCCTAAGTCGACAATTCCATTTGAATAGTCAATACTCACTGGTGGTAATTTCCATTCTTTATAAGATTCTTCAATCAATTCCATACGATCAAAACAGCTAATTAAAAGAAAGCCCCTAGATGCCAGAATTTTATCAAATGAATTAAGACAACAAATTTGCTGTCTTGAATCCATACACCCAAAGGAATTGTTGAAAAAAGTAATTATATCAAACTCCTCTCCTATATCAGAAATTTCAGCTGCGTCCATTGTAATTCCTGTAACATTCTGCACTTGATTTTCAGTTATTATTTTTGTTAGCAATTCAATTTGATACTTTGATATATCTACGCCAACAAAATTCTTACTAGGATACCGTTCAGAAAATTCTAAAATTTGTCTCCCAACTCCACACCCTATATCCAACATTTTACTATTCGAAGTACTTTTCAACAATTCGTATGTTAAACGCTTTTCTAATCGATCTAAATCTCTTTCACTCTTTTCAACCTTTGTAAGTTTGCTCTCATCTTTATTGCTTAAATCTGAATAATATGTAAGCCTCCAATCACCAGTTGAATCCCAATACATTATCCTCACCACTTCATTTTCCGTTTATATATCCACAAAAAGCAATTTATATATCAGTACAAGTATTCAAACACTATATTTGGCTCTTACATCTTATCTCATAGCATTTGCCTTTTTATCGTATCCAGATACTGCAACATCTGGATACTCGGTACTTAACAAAGAAGTAATAATATCAACACTTTCTTAAAATATATTATACTATTTTTAATTGGTAATACAATATGGCTACACCATACTTTGTCGAACTACAAAGAACCTTGCCATTCATTGTCGAACTGCAAGGTATTGGGTCATTTCCTAAATTTTATCTTTCCACATCTATTTCCAATCCCGATTTAAACTCCACTGTCAGTCTATCCTAATACACCGTAATTTTCTTCACCAGCCTCCGAACCAACAGTTCATCATATGTTAGTGTCTCATTTATCTGTTTCTCCCAAAAATCCCTCATTTCCTCAATCCTCTGCCCTGCCGCCTACCAACCCTCTTGGCATCCTGCGTCAGAACATCCTGTCGCTGTCCCCTCAGTTTATGAATCCCATCCGCAACATCCCATATTCCTTTTTGCCATTTGTCAATCGCAAAAGCTCCTACGGCAATTCTTCCAACCTACAGTCAATCTCCTCATCTGCTCTCTACTTTCGCTCTCCAGTGCCTCTCTAATATTCTGTTCCAAAACAGACAGGAATAAATCCTTTCCACCTAATACTTTCTGGATTGCCTTTACCACCGCAACCTGTAAGTCTGATTCCTGAGTGATCGGTGCATCACGTTTCTTTAGTCCATAATCCACACGGGTGCATCACTGCCAGACCGTAGAATGTTTCCCTCGGTTGTTTCATGTAATCCTGCGTTATATATCCCCACACTTGCTACAATAAGCAATGCTTGATAAAGCATACTTACTACTGTAAACTCGCCCCGCTGTGGAGGTTTACCCTCCGCACAATCTTTCCCTGAACCTGCATATAAAGGTCACGGGGAATGATTGGCTCATGACTATTTTCCACATAATACTGCGACACAATGCCATTATTCTTTACTCGTTTTTCGGAAAGAAAATCCACCATATAGGTTTTCTGCAGCAAGGCACTACACCCATGGTATCAACACACTCAACATGCACTTTGAATAGAAATATATTAATTATGCCAACATTACATACATATCCTAAAGCATGGTTACACCATACTTTGTCGAAACGCAAAAACTTGCACTCCACACCATTATTGAACTGCTATACCAAATATATCAACTTATATATGTAATTGAATTTTCATACATTTTTATTTTGCCTTAAAAGGGGGTTCAAATGGGATTAGGGGGTTCAAAATTACATTTCCGCGGCTGACTGCCGTTTGAGAACACAAAAAGAGAAGACTTCCGGCAAATACCAAATCTGCCGAAAGCCTTTACTTAAGCCTTTTCCCACACATATTACGGGGTCGAATTGTATCAAAATGCGATTTTACATATCTAATGCATATAGCGGAACATAATCCCAAATTATAATTTACATAAGTTATTTTATTTCTGAATTTTCAGCTTTTTCCAATTTGCAGAAAGCAAGCTGCCAATTATCGGCTGGTATTTTTCAAGCATTTTGGCGTCAATTAAATTATACAGCTCAGAATCTATAATCCCTTTTTCCAACATACTTTTTGTAATGCTCATTGATATCTGATAGTGCAATTCCCTGTTGAATTCATCATCAGCCATTTGAGGTGTATTAGTCGGACAAGGCAATTCATTATTTTTTCGAATCTTCTTTTCCAATTTTTCATTCTGTGTTGCATTATCTACAACATTATTCTTTTTAAAGCGGTCTGCGATATAACAATCGTGAGTACAGTATTTTCTATGGGCATTCCCATAAACTTCAAATTCCCGGCCACAATTTGCACAAGTATATTTATAAACAGCTCTCTTCCTAATCTTTTCGGGATTCTTCTTCCACCATGTTTCCCGACACTGCTTTGAACAGAATTTCCTTATTTTCTTTCCTGGAATTTGTTCCAATAGCCTTCCACAATTACGGCAAAGCACCCCTTCCTCCTCTTTCTGTTCTTCCAAGATATCTTCTGCCCTTCCAGCCAGACCGTTTCTTCTACAAAAAGACTTTACCGTTTCTTTTGACAAACCAAGTTCATTGGCCACTTTCGCATAGCCAATCCCATTCAAACGGAGTCGTCTGATTTTTTCCTGCTGTTCATTTGTCATAAAATCATCCCTTTTTCCTAATTGCCCTTTTTTAAGTCGAACACAAATTCAAGTATAAGTATCTCTTGCATTATATTTAAAAAACTTAACACATAAATATCGAAACAAAAACTATATCAATTTTTTTATCTGTATTCACTGCTCCATTCGTTACCAAAATGCGCCCGCCGCTCGAAACAGAATCAGCTTGCAAGTTATCATACAAAATTTTAGGATACTTGAACTCATCCTTAAGCATAACATAATAAGGGTCTGTCTGCTCAGTTATAGTTTCTCCACCACGATCCACAATATGTACAGGAACATTTTTAGCTCTTGCTATTCTGCAAGTTTCCCAGATTATCAATTCTGAATAAGAGGACTCTGGATTTTCTTTGATTTGATCAGTATTTAACCCATACTCATACATATGAGAAAGATAATATTGAATCATCTCTTTTCCCCAATAAGTACCGACATTCCAACATATAGCTATATCAAAAGAGTAATTTTCAATCAGTGCTTTTCTAAAAGAATCTTCCGCCACATCTCCTTCAATAAAAATAACCCGATTATCTTTGAAGCCTCTACTATTGAGTAACTCCTTAGCCTTTACAATACAATTTGCATTTTTATCAACTGCCAGAACTTTAAATCCTTTCTCTGCCAATGCCAATGTACTATATCCTGTACCACAGCCAATTTCCAGCACCATTTCATATCCATTTAGCTTTTCACTCATCCATGAATAATAGCTTTTTTCATAGAAATACTGCGCGCTAATATCCCACTGGACTGCATATTTTTCAGCTTCGTTCATCTTACTTTACATTCCTTCCATTTACATTACCCTATTGCCCTATTCTGCCCTTACAAGTATCGTCCTTATTTATCCAACACATACATTAACTGGCTTGCAAGCATAATCTGCTCCATCGCCTCCCTTTTTGTGCATGAAAGATTTTCATGGGCGGACGGATTTCTATATGCCGCAAAAGTTCCTTCAAATAAAGATTGTATACCTCTACGATAATCTTTTCCACTGGCTGTGGATAAATCAGCAAAATGGTACGCTCCATTCTCTGTAAGCAGTGCACCTATTATATCGCCAACTTTAGCCGGCACTGTAGCCCCTGGTTTTAACAATTGAAAAAGTTCTCTTAGTCTTGTTTCTACCTCTTTTATCGCTTTTTCCGCTGATGAATCATAATACCCATCACAAAAAAGTTCTTTGGAAATTGCTGCAATACGAGGATGAACCTCACGCCAAACCGCCGTATCAACAGGCTCTTGTATGATATGGCCAATAATAATGTACAATTCGCCAAAGGCCGCACTATTTAACGCAACTGTTCCATATCCAAAATCCGTAAAAAGAGTAGGTGCAATATTTTTAAGCTCTGCAGCATAAAATGGATACTCGTTTAAAACTTCATCTGATATCCTGTTAATTTGATAATAAATATTTTGTGCCGAGACAGAATCTGTCGTTACTGTCCCTGTAGATTTCAAATTATGATTCGCATTATTAATCCAATTTTGCAAATTTCTAAGTTCATTTTCATATGCAATTCTCATAACATTATGATCTCCTGTTTATCTTTCTTATCACCATTTTCCACATTTTCAATTTTAAGTTCCTCATTCGTAGTAAAACCGTAGTACCCCATCACCCCTATTGCCACGATTTGCCCCGTTCTGCCCCACAAGTGCCGCCAATTCTCGGCTACCCGCCGTGCTGCCGTGGCACACGAATAATATTTTTATCATACTTCTCATATCTCCTTATATCTTGGTATAACCTCGTTTTTTCCCATGTTTTCAAGGTTTTCTCTCTGACCTCAAAAACCCTCTATGTCTTATATCTTACCATAACCCGGTATATCTTGTCCCCCAAAATAGGTAAAAAAAGAGTAAATTGTCCCTTTTTTTACCTATCCCAGAGGTAAATTCCTACCTCGCTTTCTTCATTTTCTCTTCCAGTTCCCTCACTTCCTTTTCCACATCATTGAATTTATAATGCGTATAATACCCCAGAGTTGTTGCAATATCCGCATGACCCATGAGATATTGAAGCGACTTCGGACTGATACCCGCCTTTGCCATGTTGGTACAATATGTATGTCTGCAAATATGGGGTGTAATGACAGGAAGTTCTTCCTTGTATGTCCTGTTATATTTCCCCAGAGCATACTCAAACCTTTTTTCCCAATGGAGTGCCAGATATGGCATACCATTTTTGTCAATCACCAGAAAGCCAGCCTTTCCATCTACCATTGGCTCGACTTTCCATTTCTTACGTTTTTTAATCAGCTTTTGGAAACACTGGTATACTCCTTCGCTCATTGGTAAAACCCTCTCCCCGTATGTCGTTTTAGTATCTTCAATCAGATATACACCTTCCCTTGTCCTTTGCAGTTGGTGGTCTATTTTTATTTTTCTATTCTCCATATCTATATCATCCAGAGTAAGACCACAAAACTCTGAAATCCTCATACCAGTCTTGAAGAGGATATACATCCCATCATAATATTGTGAATAATGCTTATCTCCTTTTATAAAATCAAGGAATAAGCGTTCCTGTCTTGGGGTGACTGCTTCCCTCTTGGCACTGTCATTGACAATTACCGTAGACAATTCCCAGTCAAAGGGATTTTTCTTTAGTAAATCGTCCTCGACTGCCATGCGGAAAGCCGGGCGGAGAACCCCACGGATAGTATGGATACTGCTATAATGTTTTCCATCCTGCTGTAATTTTATCAGCCACTCCTTTGTATCTGACACTTTTACCTCATCAATGCGTTTACTTCCAAACGCATCCTTTTTCAACAGATTAAGGACTGTTTTGTAACCGGCTACTGTATTGTGACGTACTCCTGTTTTCAAAGAAATATATCTTTCAGCCAGCCCTAACACACTGATATCCCCACCATGATATGCTACCTCATCATTGAGGGCTTTCTGAATTTCCTGTTCCAGTTCCCTCAATGCTTTGCATTCCCTTTTACCAGCTGGCACTTTATCAGTCGGTTCTAATTTCCAGCTATAAACGTAATGCATTTTATTGTCTCTTCCTTTGTAAGTATACATAAACTTTCCGTCCTGTCTCTGTTGTTCCCCAGTCCTCAACACACGACCTTTACTATCTCTTCTCTTATTATCTTTACTCATAATCTTTAACCTCCAAATTTTCAAATTTTTTACTACCCCCTCTTTCGAGGGGGGTCATTCTAACGCCGATTCCCCAAACATGCAATAGCCTGTTTTTATCTGATATGTATTTTTAAATTGACCCTAACTCGTCAATAATATTTTCAAATTTCTTTCGTTTAATCAGAACTTTCGTTCCGTTCATCAGTATGTAACTTTCACCCTCATGCTCCGACAGGAACCGCCGGAGTTTGCTTTCTCCAATATTGAAATAATCGGAGGCCTCGGCAATCGTGAGAGTGTACTTCTCCCAAATCGGTACTTTCTCCATTATTCCATCCCCCTTTCACTGGGAATGTCATAATTAAACCAGACCCATTCGGAAGCTATATCTCTTTCCGCCTTTCTCTGGCTACTTTTCATCACTTTTACTAACTCCTGACTTTTCCAGCCATGAGACAGTAAATATGTATCATATAAATCTTCCTTATCTGAATGGTATCCTGACAACAAAATGCGGCACTTGGCATCTTGAATTGTCTCTAACATTCGTATATGGTCTATATCCTCCATTTCTTTGAAATAGACCTTATCAGCACCCTCACCCCTTAACGAATGCAAATACGGAGGGTCAAGATACATCTGAACGTCTGGATTTTTTATCACCTCCCCTATAATCGTCAAAGCATCTTTATTAAACACTTTGACACCTTGCAGGCGTTCATATATCTTTGGTAAATTACTTCTTATTTTTCTTTGGTACAATTCCGTATTATATTCCCCTCTGCTAAACTGTTTTCTGGTGTTATTAAAACTCTGGCTGACTAATACAAAAGTCAGCAGAGCCTTATCTATATCACTTAGTCCTTTAAAATTTATCTTTTGGTATTCACGGGCTGTCTTAAACAGCTTTTCATCATACGGCAGTTGGAACATTTTTTCTAAAAGTTCTTTTCCCATGTCCTTATCCGCCAACATCATATACATGTTGGCGATTGCCGGATCAAAATCATTCACAATCTCTATTTCACTACGGTCACGATTCATAATCGTTGAACCAGAACCAATAAATGGTTCTATGAAAATTTTTGATTGTGGCATGAGATTGTTCAGCATGTCACATATCCTGTTTTTTCCCCCATAATATCCATAGAATGTAATCTTTGAATTATTATGAATTTTTTCTGTCTGCATTTTTTTTAATATCTTTTCATCTAAAGGTGGAATTGTAATTTCTATTTTTTCTTCTGTTTCTTTCCCTATATTCTCCGGCAGTCTTACAGCATAGTATTTCCCATTGACTGCACCAAAGTGAAGCCGTTTATCATAAGGTCTATTCTTATCAGTTATCAATTTTCCTGACAATTTCAGAAGACCCAGTATCTCTTTTCGTGTATATCCTGTTTTCAATTTCTTTGAAAATTCATCAAAGAAAGTAGTACGGATATATCCGACATTATCTTTTGTAAAAACTAATGCCAGCGGATTGTTTTCGATACTTTCTGAATAGAAATTGATTCCCTCAACCACCTTGACATAAACCCCTTGTGGGGATTCATCTTCTCCCAGAAAAACAGGTTTATCTTTTGTATTCTGTAATAGCTGTATTATTTTCTGTTGTATCTCTTCCAGTTCTTCATCTTCCAGTCTGCTAAATTCATCAGGCAAATCGTAAATGAAATCCAGTACCCCTTTTCTCGTTTTCAATTTACTCATTTGTACCCTTTCCTGTGGGTACAACTTTCTCTGTGGGGTCTGCAAATAAACGATCGCAAACTGACGCTGATTTTTTTGCAGACTGCCAACTCCACAAAGCAACTTATATCCTGTCTCTGTTGCTTTCAGAAGGTGTAATTTTTTATCGTAAGTATCTTGATTTTTTTCTTTATCTGTGGTATAATCTTTGCTGTGAATGTAATCGAACATATGTTTTCCTCCTCATTAAAATTGATTACATCCACAACTCAAAGTACGTGTGTACACATGGTATGCATCTCCCAAAAAGGACAGTATATCTTCCTTTCTGGAATGTGTATAACCTCACCACAACGTATAATTAAAATAGCTGTCACGTCTGACAGCTAACCAATGTATAACAACAAAATCTAATGTATGTTTCTCTTTTTTAAATTTCTCTCTATCTTAAAAAATAATTGAAAACCTTAATGTATCACAATGGTTAAATATTTTCTCTATCCTGATTCCTCCCCCTTGCAATACAATTCTCCAAACCAGTCCAAATTTTGTATTTACTAAAATTTATCAACTGCATCCGATCCACACATATCATTGTACTTTTCATTTTCATTTGAATTATTTATCTCTTATATGCTGGCTCCTTTTATAATTCCTGCACATATTTTTAAATAAACATGATTTTCTGAAATGTTTCCTCATACGGTCTTTTCAAAATTTTCGATTGTTCAGCATGATACGCAGACCATACTGAAATACTGTTTTTCTAACCAGTCTGATTTTTGAATACATCCAATTTTTTATCAAAGCAGAATACCCACACACATCTTTTTTCTGGAAACACTGTTTTACCCCTCAAAACAACCTTTTTCAGAAAAAATATATCCCCCCTCGCTTAATGTGCACAATTAAAAAATCATCCATGACATAATCTCCATACCTTTTTCATAAAATCTATTTAATATACACTTTTAATGCTATGTCCATAAAAAGAACCACCCACAGCCTTCAGACCGTGAGTGGATCCCTTTCTAATCTTCCTCATTATCTTCCAGAGGTTCCAAATCTCCGAAAAGATTGACTTCCACATAAACCTTGTCAAGGTCAAGGCTTATGCTTGGTTCCAGCATTGTTTCCAATGTAACAATGTTGCTGGCAGTGTTTACCAGACATAAAGCCTCCGACAACTCCACTCCATTATGTTTTACAATCGCTCTCACTAGTTCACCACCCCCGCTCTTTTCAATTTATTATAGATTTGCTCCGCTGTATATTTACCATTTCCCAGAGCAATCAGTTGTTCCATGTTCAGCCCCCTTGAATATGCGTCTACAAGCTGGACACTTGAAATATCCTTGACACCAAAAGGAACTGTTTTGACAACAGTGTTTCCGCTGATACGCATATTGCGTACATCTCGGTCAAGGTTGGACATTATTTGCTGTACAGCCCAGACCTGTTTACTTAAATTTTTCAAGCATTTAATCATTTCCTGCTCATACATAAAAAATTACTCCTTTCAAAAATTTTATTTACACTCCCTTATGTGCAGCGTGTATGTAAACATGAATAAAGAAAAATCCTATCCAGTATGACGCTGAATAAGATTTTCCTTTTACTGCAAAATAACTATCTAAATTGTAAGGTTTGGAAAACAGGAGAGTACACTTCCCACCTTTCCAGTGCTTTCTCTGAAATGCTACCTGCACTCCGATAACATTTGAATTATAACGTTGGATTATTTTTTTAGGAAGAATATGATATTCCTTCAGGCACGTTTTCTAAAGCCTATAAGACAAATTATACATATCATATTTTCAATGTTCAAAATTATATTTACAGTTACAAAAACAATCCCCTGCTCCAAACCTCGCAGGGGATTGTACCATTCAATTTTTATTTTGACTGTGGCGATTATTAACGGAATATAAAACTATTTTTTATGTATTATGCCATATATCCCAGACTTTAATTATTATCTTCTTCCAGTTCTTTCCATACCCCTTTTGCTATCCAGCGTATGAAAATGAAACACTGTTTACCTAAATAAACTGCTCCACACAATGAAATGATTATCATTGTATGGATTACTGTAAATGTCAAATAGTCCACCTGTCAAGCCCCCTTTCTTTAACTTCTATATACCTGTCAACAGTTTCCCTTGCCCCCAGTATTGCATTTTCCTCATAAAAGTATGGGTTGCTCTCCATGATACCCACACCGTCCAAACTGAATATGCAGAACACATAACCATTGTCAATGCTACTAAAGAATACCCTTATCTCGTATCCCCTATACTGTTCAATCATTTCTCCATGCACCTCTCTAAATCCTCTCTGGAACCCTCTGGGCACCCTTTAAGCCCTTTAAATCAATCAGGTGTCCACTGTTTCCAATGGACACCCTCTAAACTCTTCGGATCCTTATTTCTTTTTCTCTGCACCCTCTTTTTTCTCTTCCGGCTTTTCTTTCTCATATTCCAGAGAAGCAACCTCAATTTTATCATCAGCCCCCAGCCTTGCACCACCTGAAATAATTCCCAGTCTGATATAGGCTTTTACGTCCGATTCATTGAATTTAGCCTGTTCAAACTTTGTGCTGATACAATCATAATATGTAACCCCCTTTTCCTCATGGCTACCGATGACAATGTAAAACACATTTGCCATAACACTTTCATTTTCAACCATTGGAGTGAAGTTTCCACAGTACCGATGCTCCATAATGTTTGTTGTAAAAAACCCCTCTGTATCAGGCACCAGATCAACTTCTTTCAGTGTCAAACCACAAACTTTCTGACCTGATTTAATCATGCTTTTAATCTGGTTTCCAGTGTACTCCATGACTTCCTTTCCTGACCATACACTCCATGCCTGTTCCCTTGCTCCCAGCATCTCCCTACGAACTACAACTCTCATTTTACACATAATTTCTACCTCTTCTTTCCGTGCCTCAGCACTAATCATTTATTTAACTTACAAATAAATCTTAACGCTGATAAACTGATAAATCTATTGACGGAGTGCAAGGAGATAAACCACATGAAAGCCCTGATTTTTAGGGAGATTGTAGAGGATTTTTTGATTTTTATTCCTCTTTCACCATCTGCACCAGACAATCGAGACACGCTATGTTTACGTCCTTTGTTGCCCTCACTGAATTACCACATTTAGGGCAGATATATTTCCTTGTGCTGGACTTCTTTTTTGGTTTCTTCCCTTTTGTACCAGTTAAACCGTTTCCATTATCTCCGCCGTTTCCATTATCTCCACCAGTCCAGTCATAAGCACCCATACGCACATACTCTATTGGAGAATCCAGATGATATTCTTTTATTGTTTCTATCAGCTTTTCTGTAGGCTCGGTTACACTCCATCCTATGCTTTCACTGTAACTTATTTTTAAATCTCTTGCTTCTGCAATCTCTTTGAATTTTTTATTATGATAGCGATTATTGTTTGATGTGTCCTTGATGTTATTTATCATGGCATACAAGTGACAACACTCATGTAAAAGAGTAGCTAAGATATTTTCTATGGGGCGATTCAAATATTCCGCAGATATGTTTATCTCATGGTAGGAATCCCAGCTATCCTTCCATATTTCCCCAACTGTGATATGACCGTATGCTTTTTGAGAGGACTGTATTGTAATCACTACCTCCGGTAAACTGTCCTCAAAATAAACCCTGTTTAATATCCGATATGCCCTTTCTAAAAATTCATTATGTTCTGATAACATAAAAACATGACCTCCAATAGCTTTTTATTTACTATTGAAAGTCATGCTTATTTTACGGCATTTTTTTAAAGTGCACTTTTACTTTGACAAATCAATGTATAATATCTTCAATCAGTGGTAAAAGGTCTTTGACTATTTTATATTTACTGTCTACAATTTCATACTCTGGCATTTCTCCAACAAAAGTCAGATGACAATCCCCTCTTTCTCTATCAATAGATATAGCACGATATGGAAGAATAGTCTCTTTATCGGGAGAACACACTTCTATTAAAAATGAATCTTTTTCATTATATGAGTAATGTGATATGATTGGGATATTTAAAAAATCCTTGTTTTGCAATAAACTTTTAAACCCTTTATCATACAGCATATTCACTAAATCCAACAAATCTGTAAGATTATTTAGTGGTTGTCCATATGTAGCAGATAACTCTGATAATGAAAGATTCTTTATGCTGGAAAGATATTCTTGCTCCAGTATACTACAAATATTCGTAGAAAATTTTATGCTCATAAAACACCTCCATGTTTTTTTCCATTATATCATAGATTGAATCTTTGTTGAATACTGTGTTATCTAAATATATAATATAATCCTTATTGTTGCAAATGCTTTAAACAGTTTGTTTTCTTTGTATTGAGGTGATTGCTTTTGTTTTCTGTTTCCCCATGTATTATTTTTTCCTCCCCATGTGTTGTGATTTAGATTGTTCATGCTAAACTCCTTATTTTATGATAAAAATTTAGAGGCCAGCTTTGATTGGCTGACCTCTGTTTTTTTAATTTTTGTGCTAACAATTAGTTCTGTTTATATTATATTATATTAAATAGCTATTCTCCGGTTACTGTCCAACCACCAGTTGCTTGACCATTACCACCTGCACCACCAGCTTCTTGTAATCCTAGGCCGGAGAGTGCTCCACCACCTACTCCTCCTGTACTTTCGCCGCCGCCGGAAGGTTGGCTGCTACCACCGCCTCCACCGGAGCCACCGGTGCCACCTGAAGGTTGACCTCCACCATTGCCACCGCTGGGCTGTTGGGAGCTACTGCCTCCACCGGTGCCTGTGTTACCGGATGGTTTGGATTGCTGGACTGGTTTGTCACGGGAGACTAAACTGCCAGAGACCATTTGAGTGCTACCATCATCAGTTTTGAGAACTAACCAGAGTTTGTCTCCATCCTCTACTTTTCCATTACACACAATTTCCTGTGCATAGGAGAGTGAACCTACTTTATCATATTGTGTACCGGGACCACCACGCAGATTACAATTCGTAGTTGCATACATTGTAACTTCATCAATGGGGATAATTTCATATCCTAAGTCCGGCTCACTTTCTTCTGGCTCCACTTCCTCACTCGGTATCTCTTCCTCACTTTCAGAACTTTCCTCTGATATGCTTTCCTCTGGCTCAACAGTGGGAGAGGGTGTTGGCTCTAAACTTTCTTCCGGTATGCTTTCCTCTGGCTCCGGTGTTTCCTCTGTTGATTCCGCAATAACAGGCTCTGCCTGTTTACTGCATCCACCTGCACATCCACTTACTGACAACATGACCACTGTAATCAATACTCCTGATTTAAACAATTTCTTATTTACCATACTTTCCTCCTACTATACTCAAATCAGAACATTTGTTCCTCTCATTTCTGACCTCAAAATACAACAAACATATGTTCTATAATGTATTACTGATTTTCATACCATGTATACAGATACTTTGACCTTATGTATATCTCAATCATTCAGAAGTTACTCCAAATCCTTTCTTTCCTCCTTATCCCCATTATAACAAAATAAACTTTTCTGAAATGCTGATAATACCCATACCAGTATATCAGAAATTTCATATTGGACAAACTGAAAAATATCACATATTTTACTACATGTACACTCCCAATATTTCCAGTGCTGATTGTACCATATTTTCATCAATTTTGCAATTTATAATTGCAGTTGCAATCTATTCTTGTAACCAAACGTATATGCTATACAAAAAAGGAGATAGTATACACATGGTACAAGGATTGTCAAAAAAATTAACTCTATTGCGTCAACAGAATAAACTGTCACAATCAGAAGTCGCCAGAAGAATAGGTGTTTCTTCCTCTGCTGTCTCCGCTTATGAAGCTGATGAAACTTCACCCACGTTAGAGAATCTGATTAAACTTGCCAATCTTTATAGCGTGTCAACTGACTACCTCCTTGGTGTTAGCTATCCCAGAGACAAAGCCGTCCTTGATACTTCCGGTTTGAATAAACAGCAACTGACTGTATTACAGAATTTAATTGACATAATGAAATAAGGTACACCCCATGAACAGGGTGTACCCACTATACCTCTCTCAACTTATCCAAAATCTTATGCAACTCCGCTATATCGCCAGTCCGCAACATATCCATGTATTCCCTGACTGTTTCCATCATACCCACTTCGTAACAATTCTCCTGACGGTAAAAGTTTTCCATACCCAGCAGGATGAAAAACAAAGTACCGTCTATGCCTCGCATCTTATTTTCTATCTCTTCCATATAATCATCAGCACGTCGGAGATATCTTCTTAATTTTTCTTTCTTCATTTCTTATGTACCCCTTTCTTTAAAAATTGGAACTGGATTGTAACGCCATAATCCCCCATGCACAAGACCTAAAATAAATATTTTCAATCTTTCAAATATACTGTCACTTTTCCCTATGCACCATCTATCAAATATATTGTTACTGTTTTCTATTCACCGTCAGCCAAATACACTGATATTGTTTTCAATGCACCTCACTATTGTTTAATATTTTATTATAAGTACCACCTTTATCCCAATGTCACATTTTATATTTTTTTATGAAAGAAAGGGGAGGGTATATCCCTTTTATCTAATCATATATATGTCACTCTCATGCACATTTTATCGCAAGTAAATATTATGCAAAACGAAAGGGTGAGAAAGCCGCTGTACTTCCTCACCCTCTATACTGTCACTAAATTGGGAACTGGGAACTTCCCATTTTTATGTACCCTATATTTTTTATCATTTTCCCTTTTACTGCACCCCTATTTCTCCTATATGTTATATTTTCCCAAATAGGAGCCATCCATTTTTCCCAAATAGATGTAAGCACCATATCTTTCACTATCTATTTCCCCCATGTCACTATTTTGGTAACTTTGGGAACTTCATCTATCAATGTCCTCTTTTTTTCTTCATACTGCTTCTTTACCCTATAGACCGTTGATTTTGAACAACCCAAAGCCTCAACAATCTCTTTCACAGAAAAGCCCATGCGTAACCACATTATTATTTTTTGTTCATTACACGCATCCTTTTTTGCTAACTTTGCACCTTTGTTTAACCTGCCTTTTTCGTCTCTCCTGATATTCCTTTTACGGTTAAACTCCTTCTTAATATCTTCTTTTATTATTGCGTCCAATTCTTCATCTGAATAATATTCCCACCATGGTTTATCAGGTTTACATATGTCTCCAAACAAACCATCTGGAAGATCGTCCTCTCCCCATGTATTACTCATATTCAAATTCCCTTTCAAATTATTTTTTATACTCACCCATCCTCTTACTGTCCAAATTGCTGCCTTTACTATTATCAAAAATAATATAAAATTGAGAAAGTCAACACCATTTATTTATGACTTTCTCCAGATCCAACACTGATTAGCCCCGGCTTTCCACCACCAAAACCGAAAAAGGTAGATTCAAGGTGAAAATTCTCTCTCAATCTCCGAAAACCCCCATTTTTCAACACTTTTCCCCTCTTTATCCTATTTTGCCGTGGCAGATAAATAGGATTTTTATCATTATTCCATAACTCCTTAAATGTTCTGTATTTCTTCTCAAACGCTTGATTTTACAGGGTTTTTGAACGATTCCAAAGCTATGTGTTTCCAAAGTATTTTCTCAAATCGTTTCATACTTTCTCATATTTGTTCCTGCAAAATTGGTAAATACGTTGGTAAAGTAAGCGGCTTTACCAACGGGCTTTTTTAAGAGTTCGCCACTCGCTGCAGTTCCTCTTTCGCATCATCGAAATTCACATGGGTGTAGGTGTTCAATGTTACACTGATATCCGAATGACCCATGATATACTGTAAGGTCTTCGGATTCATCCCTGACTTCGCCATATTAGAGCAAAAGGTATGTCTGCATACATGAGGGGTTACTTTTGGCATCTGAATACGATAAATTTTGTTATACTTTTCGATGATATGCTCCAGATACTTCTCCCAGTGAAGGGCAACCATTGGCATATCATTCTTATCCAGACACAGGAAACGGATATAGCCATCCACCATAGGCTCAACTTTCGGTGTTTCCCGATTAGCAATGATTCTCCGAAAACACGTTGCCACTTCTTCTGTCATAGGAACATAGCGGACACCGCTTTCCGTTTTCGGCTCCTGAATCACATATTCCATCTGGGATGTGCGCTGTAACTGATGGTCTACCTTAATACGCATTTCCCCAAACTCAATGTCAGGTATTGTCAGTCCGCAAAACTCTGAAATACGAAGTCCCGTGTGGAAAAGGATATAGATTGCATCATAATATCTGCAAAAATGGTTATCTTCCTTGATAAATTTCAGTAAATCCCTCTCCTGTTTCCGGGTAATCGCTTCTCTGGTAACAGAATCATTGATAATAACCGATGCCAGCTCAAAGCCAAACGGATTTTTGCGAATCAGGTCATCATCTACAGCCATCTGAAATGCCGGTCTGAGAACACCACGGATAGAGTGAATGGAACTATATCCTCTGCCGTCCACCTGCTGAAGCTTAATGAGCCACGCTTTTGCATCTGACAAACGTACCTTGTCAATACGCTGTCTGCCAAATGCTTCCTTTTTCAAGACGTTAATGACTGTCTTATATCCGGCAACCGTGTTGTGGCGAACCCCTGTTTT
>ERZ808046.409-NODE-409-length-41261-cov-5.045333_pt1 | contig 41261 bp, 44 predicted proteins | sample MGYA00380196_ERZ808046 | MGnify/ENA primary metagenome ERZ808046 (study PRJEB31490, sample SAMN06133421) | mouse gut metagenome | isolation source: Z6_2 | host: mice | place: China: Chengdu | collected 2015-05 ...
AATTTGTAAGATATTTTAATCCCATTCCTGTATAAAATACCCAATGTGCTGATGTAACAAATGTTACGCCATATTTTTTATGAAGAAATCCGCATATAAAACCAGGTATTCTTGCATGAGAATGTATAATATCAACTTTTTCTTTTTCCATAATATGACGAAGCAAAAAATAAGATTTTACCATTTTAAATACATTTCTTTGATTCATAGGCACTCTATAATGTATTATACCATACTCTCGCAATTCTTTTTCATATACACCGCCATTAGATGCTACAATAATTTTATAACCCATTTTTTTTAATTCTTTTGAAAGTTCTACAACATGCGTTTCTGCACCACCGATTTCTAAACCCATTAATGTCATCAATATTGTATATTTCCTAGACATAATGCCTCCTTATATTCTCCCCTTTTATAGATTTTGTCTACTTCCATAACCTTATTTATAAAAACAAAGAACTCTACATTTGTTCACACAGTTTTACACCAAAAAATCCTTTATTCTACCTTCTGCCTCAAAATATTTTGTCATAAATCTTCTGTCAGATTCCCTTACAAGTTCATAAGTACGATTGATGAAACAACCTTCTTCTGTTACCATTCCCTCACCCATAACCGTTACTATCAAATTAATTCTATTTTGCACAGTACCTGTTCTATAAATACCATCATTACACAATACTGGTTCCGTTGCGGGGACACTTTCCACTTTTACAATTTTACCTATACTATTTCCAGAAGTTTTATCAAAAATTTCATCGCCTTCTTTTACATTTTGTAATGCATATTCTCTTACCCTTTTAATTTCAATGGTATATGTTACTGGCTGTAATTCTGCTGATGTGCTTGTTTTATCTAATACAACAAATTTATAATATGCGCCAGCAGCAAGTACTAATATAATTACAACAATACAAAAATCTATAAAATTAATTTTACCAAATAATTTTCCTTTTTTATCTGTTACCTTCAAAAAAATCGCCTCCTATCTTCCTATTGTTAATATAAATCCTTTTCCTGCATATCCGTTTCCTTTTACAGAAACATCTTTTCCAGCTTTTACAACATAACTACCGTCTACTTTAAAATCAGATGCTGTTTCTATCACATTTGCTTCTACAACAAGTATGACTGTTTCCTTTCCTTCCAATGTACTTTCTATTACATTGCCATTAATTTTATCTTCTCCTAGCCTTATACTTGGTCTTGCTTCTACAGAAGTAACCGTTCCCATATGATAATTTTTTACATTATCGGTTAATGTATCTCCTACTTTAATATTTTGAGAAAATCCTTCAGGACATTCATTTAACTCTAAAGAATAACGCAATACTTTTGTTTCTGTTGCTTTTGCCTTATGTGTAAAAGCATATGCACCTGCTGCAATAGCAATTACAACAACAATAATTATAATATCAAAAACATTAAACTTTTGTTTTCTTTCTATTCTTTCTGTTCTTTCGCTCATATTTATCACCCTTTCTTAATAAACAAGTCTTCATATACTTTTTCAATATTTCGAGCATACATTTTTGCTGTAAATTTTTGCTGAAAAATTTCTTTTGATTTTTTTTGCATATATTGATATACCTCTTTTTCGTCCATTGCTTTTTTCAAATACTTTAATAAGTCATTACTATTTTGACTTTCAAAAATGTAACCATTTTCACCATGCGTAATGACGCCAGGGTTTCCTCCATAATTGCTTACAACGGCTGGTATTCCTAAACTCATTCCCTCCAAAAGTGCAAGGCTTGTTGCTTCTGTGCCATAAGAGGCATTTACCTGTAAATCCAATATACTCAAAAATGACCTTATATCTGATAAAAAGCCTGTAAATATTACTGTATCATCTAAACATTTTTGTTTTACAATCTGTTTTAATTCTGTTTCCATATCTCCTGCACCAGCAATTAATATTTTTACATTTCTTTTTTCTTTTTTCAACATTTCTGCTGCTTCAATCAAATATTTATGTCCCTTTACAACATTTAATCTTGCCAATATACCAATTACAAAATCATTTTCATCAATATGATATTTTTTCTTTGTTTCTGCAATTTCTTCTGGTGATGTACTTTCTATTTGTTCCACACCATTCAATATTACTTTTATTTTTTCTGGTGCAATACCACTATCTATTAAATTTTGTTTTGCTGCGTCTGCTACCGCAATAATATCATCTGCTAAAAATTCATTGGCATATTTATTAATCATTCTTCCGATTCCCTTTTTCATACGAGGACTTACAGGAAATACAGAATGTCTTGTATACACTACTTTTTTACCACAAATTCTGCCACTTATTCTTCCTGTAATAGTACCATGTGTATGAATTATATCTGGATTTTCTTTTTTGATAATTTTGTTTAATTTTCGTATTGCCTTATAATCAAATGATTTATCTGCAATACCATCTACTTCTATTACTTTTGTTTTTAATTTTTCAATTTCAGGTTTCAAAAGGCTGCCTTTTGGTACAACAACTTTTACTGCAAATTTTTTTCTGTCATAATATTTTAAAAAATTGAAAAGACATCTGCCTGCACCACCTATATTACTATCACTAATAATATTTAAAATTTTCAGCATAGACATCATTCCTCCTTTAGCCTGTATAATTTTGTAAGTACCATACCAAATCCTATGCATACCCAAAATAACAGCATTACTCTATAGTTATAAAATGTATAGTCAGACATACTTTGTACCATAAATCCTGTTACTGCTGAAATTGCCGCAATCAATAATACTTTATTTTCTTTTTTATTTTCTCGTGACAATGCCCCACAAGTCATACGATAATACTGGAATATTAACAATACAAATACTATCAATCCAATTATGCCTGTATCACACACAATTTGTAAAAATAAATTGTGAGAATGAGGTGCACTAATACTATTATAAGCATAAAGAGGATACACTTGATTAAATGCCTCCATACCAGGTCCAATACCACAAAACCAATAATCTTTTAACATAGCAATCGTACCCATCCAAATATATACTCTATAACTTGTAGAGGAATCTGCCATATTTCCAATACTTAAAAATCTATTGATAATGGTTTCTGGCAATACAAATGGGAGCAATATCAATACTCCAATACCTAAAAATATAAATCTTCTATCCCAAAGCACAAGAAATACCGCTGCTGCTGCAATAATGCCAATATAACAACCTCTAGAATATGTCAGTACAAGACAAACCATCATAATTCCACTACATACTGCAAAAAACAATCTATTAAACCAAGATTTACTATTAATACAAAATGCAACTGCAAAAGGAATCACAATTAAAAAATATTCTCCCAATACATTAGGGTTTTCTAATGTAGAATAAACACGGAAATTGATTGTTTCAAACATACCCACATCATGCCAAACACCACTAAATTTGCTTGGAAACAAATATTGATAAAAACCATAAAATGAAACCAAAACGCCTATACAAATAAAAAAGAATATAATGACATTAAATTGTTTTTTTGTTTCAATAGCATTTGATAATACAATAGAAAACAATATAAAACAAACAGTAAGTACACCACCCAGAAAGCTCGCTTTTCTTGCAACAGATGTTAATGTTGCAAATAAATATATAAAAGCGTAAAAATAAATATAACGGTTTATTGAAAAATATTTCATTTTACGTTTTCTGTCAAATAAAAAAGATAAAAATAAAGAACCAAATCCAGCTAATACAAATGCCAATACAAGCATTGTAGGCAATATGGGCGCAAGCAATATAGCAAAGCTGCACCATACACATGACATTTTAAATATACTATTTACAAATAACTTGTTTAAACCCAATTTATAAAAAATTTTGCTTAATGCTCTACGTATCCCCCAAAATATCCTAAAAAATATGCTGTTTCTCACAATGGACTTTTTATCATCTTTTTGCAAAAACCATTGTATAATACGACTATTTTGGAATTGTATAGAACACCAATTTGCCACAATCCATAATGCATGTAAAAAATGACTTCCTTCTAACATACAAATTACTATTACTGAAAACTTATAAAAAACGATATATTTATTTCAGCTTGTCAAAAAACCTTGAGAGCGTTGCTCTCAAACTCTCACTTCTTTCTTGAAAGAAAGAAACAAAGAACTTTTATCGGAAACTACGTTTCCTTAAGAACATTGATTTTATAAGGAAAAACGTTAGTTTTTCCAATAAAGTTTTTTGTCCAACTTTTTTTCAAAAAAGTTGGTGGGTGTGGGTGAAACCCACAAAAAGGACTTTATTGACAGACTGAAATAAATATTTATTTAATAAAAGAGTTATTTTTTAATAAATACAATAGTTTTTCTTGACAAAATGCTTTTATTGCTTTATTATGCTAATGTGATAGCGTATTATCGCATACATTAAATATTAGGGAGGATAATATAATGAAAAAAAGAATAATAAGCATTTGCATGGCAACTATGATGATGGCATCTATGGTAGCTTGTGGAAGTTCTGAACAGTCAGAACAACAACCTGAGGGAGAACAACAAACAGCAGAACAGCAGGAGGAACAAAATACATTAGATTATGATAAAATTGTTGTAGGGTTAGATGACACTTTTGCACCTTTAGGATTTAGAGATGAACAAGGCAATCTTGTGGGTGTAGATGTAGAATTGATAGAAGCAACAGGTGAAATTATGGGTATACCATTTGAATTACAGCCTATTGATTGGGCAATGAAAGAAACAGAATTAACAAATAAAAATATTGATATGATATGGAATGGATATACCATTACAGAAGAAAGAAAACAGAAAGTTGCTTTTTCACAACCTTATTTAAATAATAGACAAGTTGTTGTAACAATGGCTGATTCTGATATAAATACATTGGCTGATTTAGCAGATAAAACAGTTGCAGCACAAGCGGAATCTAGTGCTGTAGATGCGATTAATGCAAAACCTGAAATTGCAGAAACATTTAAAAGTTTAGGAGAGTTTGAAACAAATGACCAATGCCTTATGGATTTGGAATCAGGTAGAACAGATGCTGTTGTAGCGGATGAAGTCATTATTCGTTATTATGTTTCTAAAAAAGGGGAAGAAAAGTATAAAATATTAGAGGAAGATTTTGGAAAAGAAGAATATGGTATTGGCGTGCGTCAAGAAGATACTGCCCTTTTAGAAGCATTGAATGCAGCATTAGATAAATTAAAGGAAAACGGTAAAACAAAAGAAATTTCTGAAAAATGGTTTGGCTCTGACATTATAATGGAATAATGAGGTGTAATGATGTTAGAATCTTTGATTGGTTATATCATAGAAGTATCAAGTGGACTTGGTATAACATTGAGTGTTTTTGCTATGACACTGATTATATCATTACCTCTTGGTATTGTTGTTGCAGTTTGTCGCTTGTCTAAAAATAAAATCATTTGTAGTATTGCAAAATTTTACATATGGGTATTGAGAGGTACTCCTCTTATGCTTCAAATTGCTCTTGTATTTTTTGGTTTGCCATCAATAGGTATTGTATTTGACAGATTACCCGCAGCATATTTAGCTTGTGGTTTAAATTATGCAGCATATTTTGGAGAGATATTCCGTTCTGGTATACAGTCTATTGAAAGAGGACAAAGAGAGGCAGCAAATATATTAGGGTTTAAAACAGTACAATTTTATCGCTTTATATTACTGCCTCAAGCAATTAAAAGAACATTACCAGCAATAGGTAATGAAGTTATTACATTAGTAAAGGATACTTCACTTGTTTATGTAGTAGCAGTAAATGATATATTGCGTGTGGCAAAAGGAGCAGGCGGCAGAGATGCGAATACATTACTTGCATATGTTGCTGCAGGTTTACTTTATTTAGTTATGACATATGTAATTACAAGATTATTTGAAGTAATTGAGAAAAAAGTACAGTATGAGGAGTAGAAGGAGTATGCTTTTGAAAGCGGAGGGGCTTTGTAAAGCCTTTGATAATGTAACAGTATTGCAAGATATTTCTTTTGAAGTAGCACCAGGAGAAGTAGTCAGTCTTGTGGGCAAAAGCGGTGCAGGCAAAACAACAGTACTTCGATGTATTACTGGTTTAGAAAAATGTGATAAAGGTACAATAGAGATTAATGGCAAATATATATGCTCTATGGAAAATGGAGTGATAAAAAGAGCAACAAAAGAACAACTATTTGAAGTGAGAAAAGATTTGGGTATGGTATTTCAAAATTATCATTTATTTCCTCATTTAACTGTGGCTGAAAATGTAACACTTGCATTGACAGAAGTCTATAAAATGCCTAAACAAGAGGCATTAACAAAGGCAAAAGAAATTTTGACACAATTAGATATGGGAGATAAATTAGAACAAAAACCTTTTTCACTTTCTGGAGGACAAAAACAAAGGGTAGCAATTGCAAGAAGTTGTGTAACCAATCCGAAACTCCTTTGTTTTGATGAACCAACAGCGGCATTAGATTCTGCTTTAGTGTTGGATATTGTCAAAATTATAAGAGGACTTGCAAAAGAGGGCATGGGAATATTAATTATTAGTCATGACGAAAAATTTGTAAGAGATGTTTCTGATAGAGTACTTTTTATGGTATCAGGAAGTATTACAGAAGAATTAACAGCAGAAGAATATGAAAAGTATATGAGAGAGTAATTTTTAAAATAAAAAGCAGTCAATATGTATTGTTTAAAGCAATAATTTTATTGACTGCTTTTTATTATTATGTACCAAAAAGTATCATTGTTATATAATATGCGGCAATAATGCCTGCAATATTTGCAGCAAAGGCACCTGCTAATGTGAAACGTGTTTTTGTAATTTTAACTGCTGTAAAATAAACAGACATAGTATAAAATACAGTTTCTGTGCAACTCATCATAACAGAAGAAATTCTACCTATAAAAGAATCTGTGCCATATGTAGTAAACAAATCAACCAAAAGCCCTGTTGCAGCAGAAGAAGATACTAAACGCATTAAGCTAAGTGGTATAATTTCAGCTGGGAAATTGCTCCATTGTACAAATGGCTTTAGGATTTCTGTTAAAAATGAAAGAAAACCACTACTTCGTAATACCGCAACTGCTACCATTAATGCTATTAATGTAGGTAAAATATCAACAACAGTCTTTAAACCATCAATAGCACCTTCTATAAAAGCATCATATATATTTACTTTTTTAAGACAAGCAAATACTACAATAAATAATATTGTGACAGGTATAATAAAATCAGAAAGATATAAAAAGAATACCAATTATTTACACCTCCGTTCCAACAGCTTTCCTACAAATACACCTATTATTGTAGAAAAGAGAGTAGCAATAATACCTGGACCAATGATTTCTCCAGGATTAGCAGAACCATACTGCGCTCTATAGGCAAGTATATTTATTGTAACAAGTTGTAATGATGACATATTAATAATCATAAATATACACATAGCATTACTTGCTGTATCCTTTTTTTTGTTATATTTTTGTAGTTCTTTCATAGCAAGTATACCAGCAGGTGTTGCAGCCCAGCCTAATCCCAAGAAGTTGGCTATAAAATTAGCAGAAATATATTGTAATGCCTTACTATTTTTAGGAATTTCTGGAAAAAGAAAATGTAGTATGGGGGCAAAGCGATTAGATAATGTAGAAATCATACCACCTTTTTCAGCAATTTTCATGATACCACTCCATGTGGCAACCACACCAGCCATAGTAAAAGCAAGGTTAACGGCTTCTCTGCCTCCAGAAAGTACAGATTCTGATACAGCATTCATATTTCCTGTAAATAATGCAAACAAAATACCAAATAGTATGCAAAATACCCATATAAAATTTAACATAATAACCAGTCCTTTTCATAATTATATAGTAATATATTCTGTATCATTTGAAAAATTGCTATAAAAATAAACAGTTTTTATTACTGTTTTTTTATAAGTTGACATTGTTTGACAAATGTGTTATATTCTTTTCGATAGGTATTAAAAATCATTAACAGGTCATTGGGAGGATTTTTAAAAATGAAATCAACGGGAATTGTAAGAAAAGTGGATGAGTTAGGACGCGTTGTATTGCCTATTGAACTGCGAAGAATTTTAAACATCAAAGAAAAGGACTCGTTAGAAATTTTTGTAGATGATGAGAAGGTAATCCTAAAAAAATATGAGCCAGCAGATATTTTTACAGGTGCGATGGATGATTTAATTGATTACAAAGGTAAAAAAGTAGCGAAAAGCTCTATCATTGAAATGGCAACACTTGCAGGTTTGCAGGTAATAGAGTAAGTCTATGCTCTTTTCCACGGCGGTATCTTTTACAAAGATATCGCTTTTTTCATGAGTTTATATTTATAAATCAGGTATTTTTATTATTGTTTGACAAATATAATAAATTATGGAAAGAAATTATGCATAAAATGAAAGAAACACTTTAAAAACAATGTTTTTCATTGGAATAGCATTGACTATGCTGTCATATGATGTTATATTAAAATATATATTGATGGAATTTTAGATTTTAAGTAGTTCTTTAATGAAAACAAAATTTTTTATGGCAAAAAACAATTGTACGTTTTTGGTGAATTTTATGTATGAACAAAATAAAAAATGTAAGGAGGAAAAATAATTCACTTCATGAAATTTTAAAATTTAAAAGTTAATTTTGGAGGGTATATTTTATGAAAAATATGAGGATAAGAATGAAACTGCTTGTAAGCCTTGCAGTAATTGCCGTAGCAACATTAATATTGGGCATTACGTCATTTGTTAGTATAGGACATATTAATAATCAAGTAAATATTTTTGCACAGAAAGCTGTGCCAAATACAAAATACTCTCAGCAAATACGCTTACAGGTAGAAAAAGTACAAGTAAGTATGTTAAGAGCTTTAATAGAAACAGATGCGTCTAATATTACAAATGAATTACAAGACATTGACACAGAAATTGCAGAAATGAATAATTTGGTTTCATTATATAAACAAAATGCTTCAGTCGATGGGGGATTATTTGTTTCTTTGGAAAATGCATTTCAACAAACGGCAAATGCAAGACAACAAATAGCTACATTATTGGCAACTGATGATGAGGAACTAAAGATGGAGGCATATCAAATATATAAAAATGATTATGAAAATGCCTTGAGTTCTGTAGATACAGCACTAAATACAATTTTAAATGCACAGCAGGATGTTATACAAAAACAAGTGGAAGATTCTAATCGTATTAAATCTAATGTATATTTTGCAATTATTGCAATATTAATAGTAAGTATTTTAATTGTTATTTTTATGGTAATTGTACTTAGTCGTTTAATATTAACACCGTTGAATGAAGTGCTATATTCAATGAATGAAATGTCAAAAGGTAATGTACATACAACATTAGAGTATCAATCTCGTGATGAATTTGGAGAGATGGCTGATAGCGTTCGTTCTTCTATTACAACATTATCTGATTATATTGACCGAATTAGTAATGTAATGCATAAAATGTCAGAAGGGGATTTCATAATAGAACAATCAAAAGACCAAGAATCATTTAAGGGTGATTTTTCAGGAATACAACAATCTATATTACAATTTATAGATAAAATATCTGATACACTACAACAAGTTGCGGAAGCTTCTGTTCAAGTTTCTAGTGGTGCTGCTCAAGTTTCTAGTGGTGCACAGGCTCTTTCACAAGGTACAACAGAACAAGCAAGTTCTGTTGAAGAATTATCTGCAACAATTACGGAAATTTCTAATCAGGTATCAGAAAATGCACAAAATGCAGGCGAAGCAAGTCAAAGAGCAACACAAGTTGGAAGTGAAGCATCTGAAAGTAGTAAGAGAATGAAAAATATGTTAGATGCTATGGAAGATATTAGCGGTTCTTCTAATGAAATTGGAAAAATTATTAAAACGATTGAAGATATTGCATTCCAAACAAATATACTTGCATTAAATGCAGCAGTAGAAGCAGCAAGAGCAGGGGCAGCAGGAAAAGGTTTTGCTGTTGTGGCAGATGAAGTAAGAACATTAGCAAGCAGAAGTGCTGATGCTTCTAAAAATACAGCGATTTTGATTGAAAACTCTATTAAAGCAGTAAAAAATGGAGAAGAAATTGCAAATGAAACGGCACAATCATTAAATTCTGTAGTGGAAGGTGTACAAGAAGTAGCAAATATTATTAATAAAATTTCTGTTGCTTCTAAGGAACAATCAGCAGCAATCAATCAAGTGACACTTGGTATGGAACAAATATCAGCAGTAATACAAACAAACTCTGCAACAGCAGAGCAAAGTGCGGCAGCAAGTGAAGAATTGTCAAGTCAATCTGAAATGTTGAAATCTTTAATTGGACAATTTAAATTAAAAGGATTGACGGGTATAGAAGATACTATGATTTATAAACCAATAGATTTTGATAACAATACTTATGATTTTCAAGAAGAGGATAATTTTGACAAATATTAAATGTTAATTGATAGCAGTGTGGAATAAAAATCCGCACTGCTTATAATTATAAGGGGAATGATGTATTAATGTTGGGAGAAGAGAAAAAAAGAAGAAAAAGAAGCATCAAATCAAAAATTATGTTCACCACTATATCTGGTGTACTTTGTGTAGCTATATGTACAGCAGGAGTAACAATGTATGGTATTAGTTCGTTGACAAATACATTAGCAGAGGGATTATTAAAGCCTTTAACAAAGATTTCTTCTCAAACAGTAGAAGGTAACTTACATATGTTAGCAGACCGTATTTTTTCTATATCCGATAACAAGATATTATCTGATTCTAATGCAACAATAGAACAAAAACAGCAGGCTTTAACAGATTTTAGTTCTGGTATAGAATTTGTATGGCTGTCATTATATACAACAGATGGCAGATACTATTGTGGTGATTCTAATAGTCCAAAAGATATATCAAATACTGCTTTATTTCAAGGAGTAAAAGCAACGGAAAATTTAATGGTGAGTGATACAGAATATACGGATAATCAACTTCAAATTATAATAGGAGCACCTGTAAAAGGAGAGAATGGTGTTTTATATTATGTAGTTGGAAGTTATAAATATGATGTATTAAATGATGTATTAAGTAATTTGCATATTGGATATAGCGGATATGCTATGATTGTAAATGAAAATGGCACAATTATGGCACACCCTGACATTAGTATTGTGCAAAATAAAACAAATATATCGCAATTATGTGAGGGTAATAATGAAGTAATGGAATTGTTCCAAAAAATATATACAGGAGCAACGGATATTGAAAAATTAGATATAAATGGAGAAAAACAATATATTTCTTATACTCCAGTAAGAGGCACAAACTGGCATATGGCACTTCTTATGCCTTTTGCAGAGTTTAAAGTAGTGGAACATCAGGCAATGACAAGTAATATTATTGTAACTATTATTTGTAGTATAGTAGCAGCAATATTAGCAAGTATAATAGCAAATAAAATTGCTCGTTCTATTGGTAGTGTGAAAGAAAGAATACAAAAATTAGCACAAGGAGATATTACAAGCCCTGTAGAAATATTTCAAACAGGAGATGAAGCAGAAGAACTATCTACTGCATTGCAATATACTGTAAAAGATATTAGAACCTATATTATAGAATTAAGAGAAACACTTATGTCTGTATCAAAAGGTAACTTAAATGTATCTGTAAAAGAAGATTTTGTAGGAGATTTTATTGTATTAAAGGAATCTACTAATTATATTATTGACTCTTTAAATAATATGATGGGGGAATTACAGTCAGCAGCAAATACACTTTCTAATGCAGCAATTCATGTTTCTAATGATGCAAGAGGTGTAGAGAGTGCTAGTGAAGAACAATCAAGTTCTGTTGAAAAATTAATTACAGAATCGAATGAGATTTCTAATAGTATTATTGTCGTAGATGAAAATGCAAAAGAAACAAAAGAATTAACTAATAAAGTAGAGCAAAAGCTGGAGGAAGGCATTAATCAAATGAAGGCACTTTTGAAAGCAATGGACGATATTCGAAATAGTGAACAAGAAATTATTAAAACAACAAAATTTATGGAGGATATCGCATTTCAAACAAATATATTAGCATTAAATGCTTCTATAGAAGCAGCGAGAGCAGGAGACGCAGGAAAAGGCTTTGCTGTTGTAGCTGATGAAGTACGAAATCTTGCAGGAAAAAGTTCTGATTTTTCAAAATATACAGCAGAAATTATTAAGGTTTCTAGTGAAGCGATTGATATAGGTGTAAAAGTAGCAAATGAAACATCTGTTTCTATGAATGATATTGCATCAATATCACAAGAAATTACAGGAATTACAGATAAACTTTTAGTTTCTGTAGAAAGTGAAATGACTGCATTAGAAAACGTGGCATTTGCTGTAGAATCTATTTCTAATATGACTACTAAAAATTTATCTATTGCACGAGAAAGTGCAAACTCTATTGATGAATTAACGCAACAAGCAGTAACACTGCAAAAAATGGTAGAGAAATTTGAAACTAAAGACCAAAATATGAAATAAGAAAGGAGATAGTATGATGAAAAAAATAAAGATTTGTTTATTAACAATAGTTATGCTATTTTCTTTAGCTGGCTGTAAAAAGGAGCAAACATTAAAAGATGGTTATTATACAGCTCATATGGATGGCTATGATTTTGGATGGCAAGAATTTGTAACAATTTGTGTAAGTAATGGAGAAATTGTAACAGTAGAATATAATGCAGCAGCAGAAACAGGTTTTATTAAATCTTGGGATATTGCATATATGCGTAATATGAATCCTTTGCGTGGAACATATCCTAATAACTATACAAGAAGATATGCAGCCCAATTTTTAGAAAAACAGTCTTCTGATATTGACATGATAACTGGAGCAAGTTCTTCAGGAAAAAATTTTAAAGTGTTAACAGAAGCCTTATTAGAAAAAGCAAAAGCAGGAGATTCTTCTGTTGCGATTGTACCATATCCTGTTAAATAAAAATAGATAAATATAAATTAACAGCTTGTCAAAAAACCTTGAGAGCGTTGTTCCCAAACTTTTACCTCTTTCTTAAAAGAAAGAAGCAAAGAACTAAAACTACGTTTCCTTAAAAGCACTGATTTTATAAGGAAAAACGTCAGTTTTTCCAATAAAGTTTTTTGTTCAACTTTTTAGGGAGAAAGTTGTAGGCGTGTGGAACCCACAAAAAAGGACTTTATTGACAAGCTGAAATTAATTTGGAATTAAAATACAGCTATATATATATCATAATAATAAGGAATTATATGCTATAAAATGAAGTACATAATTCCTTTTGTATTTATAAATTTAAAAAAACTGTATTATTGAATAGGACAACAGAATATATATAATTACATAGGAAAATGGTACAATAAAGTATTGTTTAGAAATTGTTAAATTTGAAAAAATGAGTGCTACTATATGTAGTGCAATGCAAAATAATGTATACAATAGATTGTGATATTTTTACAATGACAGTAATAAATATAATAAAATATTTGTTTATATTTTATCAAAATGATTATGCGAAAAATGTAAAAATTTATATAAGAAATTTTATTAAATAATGAAAATAGAAAAATCTATAAAAAAAATAACAATTTTAGCAAAATATGTGGAGTATATGAATACGATTTTTGTCGAATATCTATAAAAAATACTATGGTATTATGTAAAAATATAATAAAATTGTAAGAAAATTACCATAAAAACAGCAAATGGAAATAAATTTATTATTTTTTTTTGTTAGAAAAAGAGTATAGATGTTGCTTTTTATGCGATTATAGCATATAATGATAATCACAAAGAAAATTATAAAATTTATAATTAAATTATAGCTATAAAATTATCATGCATAATGATGTATAAAAATTGAGGTGAGGATATTGGATTTTATGCTAGGAAATGCTGGAATGATGACCGAAAAGTCATTGGATTATTTGTGGCAAAAACAAAAAATTACATCAAATAATATTTCAAATCAAAATACACCTAATTTTAAAGCTGAGTATATTACATTTGAAGATGAATTGGAAAGAAAATTAAAAATGACAGGTACTCGAAGTACAAACAGGTCGTATAAAGATTTAAGAGAAGCAATTAGAAGCAGTAAAATGACTGTACATGAAACTGAAAATGAACATATGAGTATGGACGGAAATAATGTAGATATTACAGCAGAAAGTGCTGAACTTGCAAGAGCAACACTTCAATATCAATATTTGATACAATCTTTTAATTTTGATTATACAAGACTTCGTACAGCAATTAAAGGACAATAAAAATAATGCATATTTTATGCATAATTATATATAAAAGATGTTGTGAATAATATAGAATGATGGAGTGATAGAATATGGCATTTTTAAGTGCATTAAATATTAGTGCTTCTGGTATGACAGCAGAAAGAATGAGATTGGATGTAGCATCAGAAAATATTTCAAATCTCAATACAACAAGAACAGAAGACGGAGGACCATATAAAAGAAAGATGGTTGTATTTGAAACAGTAAAAGATAAAAATTTTCAGCAGATACTAAATGGTGCAGCATATGGGGCAAGAGGAAGAAGTGGACGAAAAATAGGCAGTATTGGTGCAGCAGGTGGTGTACGAGTTGCTGAAATTTTAGAAGATGATAGAGATTTTAAACCAGTATATGACCCTTTGCATCCTGATGCAGATATAGATGGTTATGTTATGATGCCAAATGTGGATTTAGTAAAAGAAACAATAGATTCTATGTCAGCTTCTAGGGGTTATGATGCAAACTTAACTGCGTTTAATGCTATGAAAGCTATGGCTTCAAAAGCATTAGAAATAGGAAAATAAATATTGTAATGATACAATAAATATTTGCAATATAAAACTACATTGCAACATTTTTATGTATAGTGAATAATAATAGATTTTGGAGGGATAGCTTGTGTTTATAGACCCAATACAATTGATGCAGTTTGGAGAGGGATTCGGCGTAAAAAAAGTGGGTTCTTCTTTGGAAGTAGGACAAGAAACAAATTCATCAACTGGACAAACCGTATTTGCAGATATATTTCAAAATGCAATTAATGATGTCATTACAACAGAAGATGAATATCAAAAAGCAAAATATATGTTAGCAACAGGACAAACGGATGACCCTCATACAGAACCAATTGCAGCAGCAAAGGCACAACTTTCCTTGGACCTTTTAATTCAACTGCGAAATAAGGCATTGGATGCATATAATGAAATTATGCGTATTAATTTATAATATTAATTTGTAAAGAAATTGTAAAATTATCTAGTTTGTCAAAAAGAGAATTTTGGTATACAATAGATATAGGGAAAGAAGTAAAACATGGGGTTATTGCAAGACGAATATAAGAAAGTCAAGAGGGGTTTAAATTGGATGTTACAAAATTAAAAGCCATATGGACTAAAATAAAAGAAGCGATTAAAAAATTGAATACAAAAGCAAAAAGGCTCATTATTGCTGGAATTGTTTTACTTTTAATTGGGTCTGCTGGTCTTGCGTTTTATTTAAATTCAAGACCTTATGTTGTGCTTTTTCAAGAAGTAAACGAAGCAGAAGCAACACAGATTGTTACCATATTAAATGATGCAGGAGTAAATTATAAATATAGAGCTGGTGGAACAATATTAGTACCTGAAGGACAGTCAGACCGTTTACGTGCACAGCTTATTATGGCTGGTTATCCTAAAAGCGGCTTTTCTTATAATACATATACAGACAATATTAGTATGATGACAACAGATGCAGATAGAAAAAATTATGAAAAATTCTATTTGCAGGATAGAATTGCAGCAACAATTCGAGAATTTGATGGTGTAAAAGATGTAAATGTAAATATTGTATTTGCAGAAGAACAAAAATATGTGATTGGAAATAAGCCTAGTATTGAAGCAAGTGCCGCTGTTCGTGTAACAATGAAAGATGGCACATCTCCAACAGTAGCACAGGTAGAGGGTATACAAAGACTGATAGAAACAAGTGTATCGCAAATTAAATTTGAAAATATTAGTGTTATTGATGGAAATGGTAATGATGTTACTGTAAGAGATACAAGTGGAGATAGAAGTCTTTCTGCACAATTAAAAATGGATGTAGAAAGAGCGATTGAAAACAATATTAAAAATAAAGTTTTAGATGTTTTAAAACCTGTTTATGGAGAAGAAAATGTTAAGGTTTCTGTAAAAGCAACAGTTGATATTGATAAAAGAATTAGAGAAATTATAAATTATTCTGCACCTCCTAATGAGGAAGATAAGGTTGGTATACCAGGCAATGTATCTATAGACCAAGAACTGCAAAGACCAGATGGCGAAACAGTGGGTGGTATACCTGGAACAGAAACAAATGCAGAAATTCCTATTTATGGGGTAAGGGATTTAGAAACAACAGGTACAGAAAATTATATTAGAAATCAACAGGATATTAACTATTTAGTAGACCAAATCAAAGAGCAGGTACAAATGGATACAGGAAATCTAGAAGATTTAAGTGTATCTGTGGTTATCAATGGTACAGATTTTGGTGACTTTTCCAGAAATGCTTTAAGAGATATTATTGCAAGAGCAGCAGGCATTAGTGATTTAGATAAAAATGCAAAAATTGCTTTAGAAAGTGCAACGTTCTTTATGGACACAACACAGGTGTCAGATACAACAGGACGATTTAGCAAATGGATATTAATAGGAATTATTGCAGCAGCAATATTAATATTGCTTTTAATACTTTTAGTATTTTTGTTGCGAAGAAGGAAAGAGAAAGCAAAATCTGCAGCACTTGCTGAGGTACAACTGACAGAAACAGTTGTTGTACCACCAGCAGATGCAGTAGAGGAATCAGAAGATGAAAGAGCATCAAAAGAATTGCTTCGTATACAAAATGAAAAGAGTATGGAATTAAAAGAAAATATTCGTAAATTTGCAGAGGATAATCCTGAAATATCAGCACAATTAATTAAATCTTGGCTAAGGGGAGGTGAGGATAATGTCTGAGGATAAGCGTGCTTTATCATCAGAACAAAAAGCAGCAGCAGTTGTTGTTTCGTTAGGAGTTGATAAAGCATCTCAGATTTATAAACACCTTAGTGAGGAAGATTTAGAAAAGCTGACAGTTGAAGTAGCAAAATTACAACATTTAACACCAGAAGAAATAGAAGAAGTTCTTGATGAATTTTATAAAATGTGTTTAACACAAAAGGTTGTTACAGATGGTGGTTTAGAATATGCAAAAACAGTGTTAGAAAAGGCTTTTGGTGAGTCTGTAGCACATGGACTCTTAGAAAGAGTTTCAAAACAATTAAAAACAAGGGCATTTTCATTTATTAGAAAAACAGATGGTCCAAACCTTGTAACAATATTATCTCAAGAAAGACCACAAACGATTGCTCTTGTATTAGCATATGTAGACTCTACATTATCCTCACAAGTAATTGAAAATTTAAGTGATGAAAAGAGATTACAGGTAGTACATAGTATTGCTACTATGAGTAGTGTAGCACCAGATATTATTAAAATTGTTGAAAAAGAATTAGAAAAGAAATTTGCTAATATTCTTACCACAGATTACAAACAAGTTGGTGGTATTGATTATATTGCTGAGGTAATGAACAACATGGACCGTAGCAGTGAAAAAAGTATTTTTGATGGTCTTTCTGCAAGAGATGCAGAATTGGCGGAAGAAATCAGAAAGAGAATGTTTGTATTCGAAGATATTACCACTATGGACAACAGGTCTATACAGCGCTTTGTACGTGACTGTGATAGTAAAGATCTTGTATTTGCATTAAAGGGTGCAAATGAAGAAGTAAAGAGTATGATATTTGCAAATATGTCTTCTCGTATGGCTGAGTCCATTAAATCCGACCTTGAAATTACAACAAATGTTCGTAAAAAAGATGTTGAAGATGCACAACAAAGAATTGTTGGTATTATCAGAAAACTGGAAGAACAAGGTGAAATTATCATTATGAAAGGCGGAAGGGATGATATCATTGCATAGTAATATCTTTAAGTTTTATGATAATCACGATATAATAGATTATATACCTAACAATAAAATTGATAAGCAAAAGGAACAAGAGGAACTCAAAAAAAAAATTAGAGTGTTAGATGATTTACCTCAATTAAAAGAAGAACGAAAGAAAAAAAAAGAAAAAGTATCTTTAACAGAAACGGAAGAAGAATTATTATCTGAGGAATTCATGATAGAAGATGAAGACTTAGAATTACCTGAAATGGATTTTGATGAAGAAATTTTGGAAGAAAAAAGACGGGCAGAACAAGAAATTGAACAAAGCAGAGAAAAAGCAAAACAAATTGAGCAAGAAGCTACGATGAAGGCTGAGGAATTATTACAAAAAGCAAAAAATGATGCAACCGCTTTGCTTGAAAAAGCAAAAGAGCAAGCAGAACAAATGAAAAAGGTAGCAGAGCAGTCTGGTTATAAAAAGGGTATGTCAGAAGGTAGGCAAAAAGCTGAAATAGATTGTAAAGCACAGTATGAAGAAATGAGTCGAAATGCTTTAGAAGATATTAAATTAGTAATAGAAAATGCAGAGCAAATGAAGGAAGAAATGTTGCAAAAATATCGTAGCCAATTAAAAGATGTAGCGATTGCCATAGCAGAAAAGGTAATACAAGTTAGTTTAAAATCTAGTGAAGAAGTAATTGAAAGAATGGTTATTTCTGCCACAGAAAAACTGAAAACACGAGAGTGGGCAAAAGTGTATATCGCTAGGTGTGATGCAGAATTAATGGTAGAAGGAGATTCCGCATTACTCAGACAGTTAGCACATCTTTCTGACCATGTAAAAATTATTGTAATGGAAAATGAAACTCCAGGAACATGTATTATAGAATTACCAGATGAAATTATCGATGCAAGCGCAAGCACACAAATGGTAAATATTAAAGAAATTTTAAATAGTGCGCCATTGTAATATTATGTAGTTGCTTTTGGACAATTTGTAATGATTAAAAAAATAATATGTATCAAGGTTTTGTCCCAGTACTTATGTATAAAGGCATAAGTTTTACAGAAAAGAAATATGATTTTTAAATAGGGGCTTTGCGTTGTGTAAAGCCTTATATTTATTTATAAAATAAATAACCATAGGAGGGGTGGATATGTTTAAAAATATGGCTAGTTTGGTATTAGAATCCGAAACAATCAGTCATATAGGCAAAATTGAAAATATTGTCGGTATGGGCATAGAAGCCTCTGGTGGTAAAGCTAGTATGGGTGATATTAGTTTAATTTATAATGAAGGAAGTAATAAACAGATACCAGCAGAAATTGTAGGGTTTAAAGATGAAAAAATATTTTTAATGCCATATGATAATATGAGTGGTATTTCTGTAGGAAGCTTTGTAAGAAATACAAAACAAAGATTAAGGATACCTGTTGGTGATTTTTTAAGAGGAAGAGCGATTGACGCTATGGGAAATCCCATAGACGGAAAAGGAACTTTTAAGGCAGAGGAATACTATACAGTAGAAAGTCCTTATATTAATCCTTTAGATAGACCGCCTATTACAGAAAAAATGGAATTTGGAGTAAAAGCGATTGATGGTACGCTTACAATTGGAAAAGGGCAAAGAATTGGTATATTTGCAGGTAGTGGTGTTGGAAAAAGTACATTGCTTGGCATGATTGCTAAAAATGTAAAAGCAGATATTAATGTAATTGCATTAGTAGGAGAGCGTGGTAGAGAAGTTGTAGAATTTATGGAAAGAGATTTGGGTAAAGAAGGTATGAAACGCTCTGTACTTGTTGTTGCTACAAGTGACCAACCAGCAATGATGAGAATGAAATGCCCTATGGTGGCGACAACTATAGCAGAATATTTTAAAGATAAAGGAAATGATGTTCTTTTAATGATGGACTCGCTGACACGTTTTGCTATGGCTCAAAGAGAAATTGGACTTGCTACAGGAGAGCCACCTGTGGCAAGAGGATATACACCTTCTATTTATGCAGAATTACCTAAGTTATTGGAAAGAAGTGGAAATTTTCAAAAAGGTTCTATTACAGGAGTTTATACTGTGTTGGTAGAGGGAGATGACACGAATGAACCTATTGCCGATACAGTTCGTGGTATATTAGATGGACATATTGTATTAACAAGAAAATTGGCAAATAGTAACCATTTTCCGGCGATTGATGTAAATGCAAGTATTTCTCGTTTGATGAGTAGTATTGTTTCACCAAAACATAAAGAATTAAATTCAAAAATGAGAGATATTATGAGTGTATATGATAAAAATGCAGACTTGATTGCTATTGGTGCATATAAATCAGGTACAAATGCAAAGGTAGATTATGCAATATCAAAGATAGATAAAATAAATGGATTTTTAAAACAAAGTACAACAGATAAATTTTCTTATGATGAAGTAGTTGCAGAGATGGAAAAAATTTTAAAATAGTTTGATAGTATATTATTCAGGGAGAGGAATGTAGATGGCTTATGAAAAAGTTTAATTTTACATTGGGAACTGTATTAAGCTATAAAAATCAAGTTTTGGATTCTTTAAAAAATGAACATGCAAAAATATTGGCTAGAATTAATGAGCAAGAAAAAGTAATACATAATTTAGAAGAAGAATATAAAAAGTGTAATAATGATTTTAACCAGAAAAAAATGGAAGGTATTACAATAATAGAATCCATTGGATTTGAGGCTTATTTAAGAAGATTAGAAGTTTCCATACAGCAAGAAGAAAGAAAATTAGCATTTATTAAAGTAGAAGAAGAAAATAAGCGAAATGAAGTTGTGGCAGCAAAACAAGATACTTCTTCTTTAGAAAAATTGAAAGAAAAAAAATTAGAGGTATACCACAAAGAAGAACAAAAAGCAGAAGAAGCATTTGTGGAAGAATTTGTTTCATTTAACCGTATTGCAGCAAAATAACTGTGATAGTACATTCTTGAACAAATGAATTTGAATACTCAAAGAATATTTTGATAATTTGAATTTGTTCTAAAAGAATTTGCTATATAATATTATTATTTATTTCAGGAGGTGAGGTTGTGGATACAAGCGTAAAATTTAATGACTTTGCGACAATGCAGGGACAGGCGATGACAACAAAAGTAAATGGTTCTGACTATAAGAATGATGCATTTTATGGTTTTATGCAACAAACAGCAGAAACACAAAAAACAAGTAATCAAAACCCTGCAAAAAAGAATACTTCTTCAAAAGATACATCTAAAAATGATGCTATTGATAAAAAAGAAGATATTACAAAGTCAGAAACACAACAAAAGGAAGATGTAACAGAAAATGATACAAAAGATGTAAAAGAAGATATGATTCAGCAGGTAGATTTAGCAATGTTTGCAGCAACAGTAAATGTAAATATTGTACCAGCAGAAAGTATGGCATCAGAAGCTGTTTCAGAAAATCCTATTTTACAAACAGAAATAGCGCAAGTACAAACAAATGTGAATGTAAATGTAGATACAAACACAACAGAACAAACAGTACAGCTTGTTGATACAGCACAGCAACAAGTAAATGAAAACATGGTTGAACAAACAACTCAGCAGACTGTACAAACAGAAAAAGTAGTTTCTGAACAAAAACCAAAAGAAATAGAAAAAGCGATTGAAGTGCAACCAAAACAAGAGCAAGTAAAACAAACAGAAACAGTAAAAGTAGAAACAAAAACAGAAGCTGTTAAAACAACAGTAGAAGAAACAAATGTAATAGAACAGAAAACAGAAACAGATACAAAATCAGATATGGCACAAACAAATACTTCTGAAGATGATGCAGATTTATTTGAAAAAGAAATGCCTACTACAAACAGAAAAACATTTTCTGAAGATGTTATTAACATTAAAGTAGGAGAAAATGCACAAATTGCTGATGCTGAAATGGCTCAAAAAGTGTCTGATAAAATGCTTGCAAAATTTGCACAACATGAAAATGAATTTGAAATTCAGCTTACACCAAAAGAATTAGGCAAAATTGTAATTAAATTGGTTATGGAAAATGGTCAGGCGCACGTTTCCATGTTTGCTGAAAATGCTAAAACAAATAGTTTGCTTGCTGAAAAAGCAAGAGAAATTAGCTCTATCATAGAACAGAATACAGGTAATAAAACAGATGTAGTTGTTGTTGATAAACAAGAAATGGAAGCACAATACCAAGATAAAGAAGGAAAAGGTGAGGGCTTCACAAGACAGCAGGAGGAACAACAAAAACAGCATAAGCAAAGACTACAAGAAGAACAATCCAGAGATTTTATACAACAAATGAGATTGGGATTGTGGAATAGAGTATCATGACAATAAGGAGGAATAGCTTATGGATATTGATAGCATTAGTGCAGCATATAACAGAACAGCAGAGAATAGTCTAAGAAAACCTGGCACATATAGCAAAACAACATTAGATTCAACAGACTTTTTAAAATTGATTGCGGCACAGTTGCAAAATCAGGATATGACAAATCCTATGAGCAATTCAGAAATGATGCAACAATTATCACAAATGTCATCTATACAAACAATGACAGACTTGCAGGCAGCAATTACAAATATGAATGATATTGCGGTTACAAATTATTCTGCTTCATTGGTAGGAAAAGAAGTTACAGTTGCAGTAGAAGATTCTCAAGGAAAATTACAAACAATTACAGGTACTGTTACTGGAAGTGGATTATATTCAGGAGAAACAATTGTTTTTGTAGATGGAAAAGCTTATGGTTTATCACAAGTTATGGCGATTGGTAAGATTCCAGATGACTTTTTGAAAGAAGAAGAAGATGGAGATACTACTACTGACACAGACAATAGTACTGATACAGATAATAGCACTGATACAGACAACAGTACTGATACAGATAACAGCACCAATACAGATAATGATACAAATACTGATGCAGGTGATAGCTCAGGTAGTGAAGGTACAGAAGAATCAAAACCAGAAGCATAAACTTTGTGAAGCAGGATAGGGGAATGTTGTATGATTCAGAACATAAAAAATAATCAAGTTGTGAATGGAATCAGAAGTTCCGAATTACAAAAAATACAAGCTAGTCAAAGAGGCGTAGGTTTTGAACAGTTATTGCAAGAAAAAATACAACAAACACAGGAATTGCAATTTTCAAAACATGCAAAAGAAAGGATTGACCAAAGGGGAATTGAAATGACATCTACTCTTATGAATGACTTAAATAATGCAGTTGCAAAAGCAAAGCAAAAGGGAGCAAAAGATGTTGTTGTAATTGGACCAAAAGAAGTATTTATTGTAAATGTTCCCAATAATATCGTTGTTACAACATTAAGTGGAGCAGAAATGAAAAATAATATTTTTACAAAAATAGATAGTGCTGTTATACTATAAGCTGGACCATTTTATGGGGGCTAAGAGGGCAGATTGACTGTCTGCCCTCAATGACAGCATGATTTTTTAGGAGGAGAATGGTAAATGGTTAGATCAATGTATGCTGCAATAGCAGGTTTAAAAACACATCAATCAAAAATGGACGTTATAGGAAATAATATTTCCAACTGTAACACATATGGTTATAAATCATCTCGTGCTGCATTCCAAGAAGCAATGTATACTACAACAGCACATGCAGCAGGTGGTACAAATTCATTTGGTGGTACAAATGCTGCACAAGTAGGTTATGGCTGTAAATTAGCATCTATTGATAAACTTTTTGATGCTAGTACACCAGCAGCAACAGGAAAATCTTCTGACGTTATGATTACTGGAAATGGATTCTTTTTAGTAGGTAATAAATTACCTACAGGTGTAGGTGGTGTTAATCCAGAACAAGGTTCTACAGAAAATGGTGATGTAGCTAATCAACAAGATATTACATCTTTGCTTTTAACAAGAGTTGGTAACTTTGGTGTAGATGAAGATGGATATATTGTAGATTCACAAGGTTATGTAGTATATGGTTTTACTTATCCAGCAGACCAACAGGTATATCCAATACCAGAAGGTGCAGCAATTTCACATAACAATCTTATGCCATTGCGTGTTCCAAGAACAGCAGATGGAACAACACCAGGCGGAGCAACAACAGACGATGGAAAACCACCAGAAGTTACAATTTCTTTTGACCCATCTGGTACTGTTACAGCAAAAGTGGCAGGAGGAGAAACAATTACAATAGGAGAAATCGCATTAGCAAATGTTCCTAATACTGGCGGTTTGGAAATGGGCAATGGTTCTTATTATAGCATTGGAAACAATACAGGTACAGTAGAAGCATTCCAGCCAGGTGATGGTAATACAGGTAGATTGCAACCATCTTGTTTGGAAATGGCTAATGTTGACATAGCAAATGAATTTGCAGAAATGATTACAACACAAAGAGGTTTCCAGGCAAATACAAGAATTGTTACAGTAACAGACCAAATGCTTGAAGAACTGGTTAGTATGAAACGATAATAAAAAATAATAGGCTAGAGTGAGTATACTCACTCTAGCTGTATATATACTATTCCTATTATTATAAAAAGAGGGGGGCTTATTTTGATTAAGCTGACAAAATTAAATAAAGAACCATTTATTATTAATTGCGGACAAATTGAAAGAATTGAAATGATTCCAGAAAGCAAAATTATTATGATGAATAAGGACTATTATGTTGTAAGAGAAAGCGCAGATGAAATTGTAGAAAAAATTATTGATTATAATGCAAAAATATATGAATGGCATCAAAAAATGAGTATAGAGCAGAATGATGAAGAAAATTTGTTGTGGTAAGGAAGAAATTGGCGGAGGCGTGTTATGGACTTAACGACAATTATTGGTATAGTAGTTGGTATTGCGTTAATTATAAATGGTATTGCACTTGATACAAGTAATGGAATTGCTTATGTTATAGGTAACCTTAAAAACTTTGCTGATGCACCTAGTGCAATTATCGTTATAGGAGGAACAATTGCTGCTGTTGTTGCAAACTATTCTCCTAAACATTTAAAAGCAATACCAAAACATTTGCAAATTATGATGGATGGCAAAAAATTTGACCCAATGGAATATATTGATACATTGGTAGATTTTGCACAAATTGCTAGAAAGAATGGACTTTTAGCCTTGGAAGAAAAAGCAAATCAAGTAGATGACCCATTTTTTAAACAAGGCTTGATGTTAATTGTAGACGCAACAGATGCAGATAGAGTAAAAGAGATGCTTAATAATGACTTGGATAATTTGGTAGCAAGGCATGAAGAAGTTGTAGGAATGTATGAAAGAGCATCTTCAACAGCACCAGCGTTTGGTATGATTGGTACATTAGTTGGTTTGATTAATATGTTAAAAAGTATGAACTTGGAAGATAGTGGTGGTGCAGGAAGTTTAGGTGCGAGTATGTCCGTTGCTTTGGTAACAACATTTTATGGTTGTATATTAGCAAACTTAATATTTAACCCCATTGCAACAAAATTAAGAATTAGACATTCTGAAGAAGAATTATGTAAAACAATTATTATTGAGGGAGTATTATCTATACAAGCAGGTGAAAATCCTAAATTTTTAAAAGAGAAATTAATTTCTTTCTTGCCACAGAGACAAAGAGAATTGGCATCTGAGGAAAGTGGAGAATGATATAAATAGAAAAATAAAGGAAAAAACAAATTTTAAATAGATTAATTAGAGGATAGGTGTTATAATGGGCAGAAGGAAAAAAAGCGGCGGTGGCGGAGGAGCTAACTGGATGGATACCTACGGCGACATGGTAACGCTATTGCTGTGTTTTTTTGTGTTTTTATATTCTATGTCAGATGTCAATAAAGAAAAATACGAAATTTTGGTAAGGGCTTTTAATCCAAGTGCAGCAGAAGTTTCTCAAATTGTAATTGATTCTAAAGAAGAACCAGGAGAAGACCCTTTAATATCTTCTGAACAAACGGAACCAGTAGACGATTTTGATGAACTGTTCTATACATTATCACAATATATTGAGCAAAATAATTTGCAAAATGATATAGAAGTTTCTAAAGGAGATGGATTTGCATTTATTACATTCCGTAATAATATATTTTTTGATGGAGATAGTTATGTGTTAAAACAGGAAGGTAAAGATACATTAGATGTATTAGCAGGTGCATTAAACAGTGTAACAGAAAGTATTAAAGAAATATCTGTATTAGGACATACTTCTCAAGCAAGCCCAGATGTACCCAATGAACCTATAAGTGATAGATTTTTATCATCAAATAGAGCAACAGAAGTGTTGCTATATTTACAACAAAAGAATTTTATAGACCCTACAAAATTAGTAGCATCTGGTTATGGTCAATTTAGACCTATCAGTAAATTTGATACAGCAGAAGAAAGAGCAAGAAATAGGCGTGTTGAAATACTGATTACAAAAACCGATGATGTAGAGAGAAGTTTGGAAGAGTACTATGCAGAATCAGAAAGCTTAAAAGTGGAAACCATTTTAGAGAATTATCAAAAAGCTACACAATAATAGCAAAAAAATAATAAGAGAGAGAGGGGGGAAGGTAAATGGCGGAAGCTTTATCTCAAAGCCAAATAGATGCCTTATTAAGTTCCATGGCAAATGGAGGCTTTGAAGAAGAAAAAAAAGAAACAACCCCAGAAAAAAAATATCGAAAGTATGATTTTTATAGTCCTAAGAAATTTACAAAAGATAAATTAAAAATATTAAGCAATATTTATGAAAACTATGCTAGATTATTAAATGCTAGAATAAATGGTTTGCTTCGTATGAATAGTCAAGTTGAAGTTGTCAATGTAGAAGAACAAAGGTATTATGAATTTAGTAATGCTTTGAGAGAAAATGATATGTTGACATTAGTAGACGTCCATTTACCAAATGAAGCAGAGGAGATAGAAGAAATACCAACCGTTGTATTTACAAATGCAGAGGTTATGCTCTTAATGATTGACAGAATGTTGGGAAGCTCTGGAGAGGAGCCACCAAATATATCTCTTGATTATAAATATACAGATTTAGAATTGGCTTTGTATAGAGATATTATTTCACATTTTATACGCATCATGAAAGATGGGTGGGTAAACTATTTAGATGATGTATCATTTGAGATGCAAAAAGTAGAAAGAAATGGAAATATGATGCAAACTGTGGGTATGGACGAAACCATAGCAATTGTGGTTTTGGATATTACCATAGGCAAAGTAACAGGACAGATGAATATTTGTATTCCTGAAACAATTTTAAGTATTGTATTTAATTTAATTGATAATAGAAATAGTAATGTAGGTAAGAAAGGTAGCATTGAAGATACAGCCGAAGAAATTATGGAGTGCATTAAAAGCTCTACGTTGGAAATAAAAGCAGAGCTTGGTCAAGCCCAAGTGAATTTGAATGATATTTATAATTTACATGTTGGGGATGTTATCAATCTGAATAAACCAAAAGATTCTGAAATCTATCTCTATATTGAAGACCAGCCATGGTTTAAAGGGAAGCTTGGTGTTCAAAATAAGAACATGGCGGTAAAAATCAGCGGAGTATATGAAGAATAAATGATTTATTGAAGGAGCGAGAAAAGAAATGAGTTCAAATCGTTTTAGTCCATTAGAGATAGACGCCATAGGTGAAATACTGAATATTAGTTTAGGAGCGTCAGCAACGGCAGTATCTACAATGCTTAATAAGAGAGTTGATATTACAACACCTAGAGTAAAAGTTCTCACTGCCGAAGAATTTCAATTTACAAATTTAGAACCTGCTATTGGAGTGCAAATTACATATGTGGCTGGTTTAGAAGGCACAAATGTAATGCTTTTAAAAAGAAAAGATGTCAAATCAATTGTAGAAATATTGATGATGACAGAAATTGCAGATGAAGATTTTGAATTAAACGAATTAAATTTAAGTGCTATTTGCGAAGTTATGAATATGATGATGGGAGCATCTGCTACAGCACTTTCAGAATTTTTAGGTGAGGTAGTAGATATTTCAACACCAGAGGCATTTTCTATTGATGATATTGCAAAATTTAAAGACGACTGTTTTAATGGTGAAGAAAAAATGGTTGTCATCAGTTTTGACTTAAAAATTGAAGATTATGTTGAAAGTGAATTTATGAATATGATGCCCGTCAAACTGGCAAAAAAATTAGTTGCTGCTTTTGGTGTGCCAATTGAAGAAGATGACGATGTAGCAGAAGCAGAACCAGCAACAAGTAGTGGCGGAACAATGTCACAGGAAGAAATTGAAAAAATGTTAGATAATGCTCCAGATGAGCCAACAACAAGCAGTGGCGGAAAGATGTCACAAGAAGAAATTGAAAAAATGTTAGGTAATACTTCAGGTGAACCAGCAACAGGTAATGCTAGAAAGATGTCACAGGAAGAAATTGAAAAAATGCTTGGTAATACTTCAAGTCAACCAGCACCTGCACCAGCAGCAAGTGGTGGAAAAATGTCACAGGAGGAAATTGAAAAAATGCTTGGCAGTGCATCAGGTGGTCCAGCACCACAATTTATTCCTCAACCAATGCAGCAAATGCCTATAGGGTCAGATATGATGCAACAAATGATTTATCAGCAACAACAAATGATGCAACAGATGATGCAGCAAATGATGATGACACAACAACCATATCAGCAACAAGCAGCACAATCACAAGAACCAAAAGTGATTAATGTGCAACCTTTGCCTGTTGATAATCTGAAGTCATCAAGAGAAAATATGGGAGAGGAACAAAAAGAAAATCTCAATATGATACTTGGTGTACCTTTGGAAGTTTCAGTAGAAATTGGTAGAACTAAAAAATTGGTAAAAGAGATATTGGAATTAGCACAAGGTTCTCTTGTTGTATTAGATAAATTAGCAGGTGACCAAGTTGATTTGTATGTAAATGGTCAATGCATTGCAAAAGGCGATGTTGTGGTAGTGAATGATAACTTTGGTATTAGAATTACTGAAATTATTAAAAAACAAGAACTGATAGAAGGACTTGGAAAATAATAAGAGGCAAGAATTACTGCATAAAAAAGGAATCTTTTTATTATGCAGATGATAATTATATAAAATAAAAAAATAAAAAAATGTTTATAGTGAAGAAAGGTATGGTAAAATGGCTAAGATTTTGTTAGTTGATGATGCAGCTTTTATGAGAATGATGGTAAAGGATGTATTAACTAAAAATGGTTACACAGATTTATATGAAGCAGCAGATGGAGTACAGGCGGTAGAAAAATATGAAGAAGTAAAACCGGATTTAGTAATTATGGATATTACAATGCCAAATATGGATGGCTTGGAAGCTCTGAAAGCAATTAAAGCAAAATATGCAGATGCAAATGTTGTTATGTGTTCTGCTATGGGTCAAGAAGCAATGGTTATTGAAGCAATTAAATCTGGAGCAAAAGACTTTATTGTAAAACCTTTTAAACCAGATAGAGTTTTAAAAACAGTAACCACAATTGTTGGTTAATGCAGGAGAGGACTGAGTGTCATATTAACACAAACATTACCAATGTTGGTGACTCTTATAGTAGTAATAATAATTATACTATATTTAAGTTATTTGTTTAGTAAATTGGTTGCAAAAAACTCCTTTCATATGAATACTAAGGGGAAAGGCATAAAATTACTGGACAGAGCGGTTTTAGGAACAGACCGCTCTATTGATATTATACAAGTAAATGAAAGATATTTTCTGATAGGAAATACTGCAACAAATATGATATGTTTGGCAGAGCTTTCTAAAGAAGATGTTGCTTTTGAAAAAAAAGAATATGATATGGAAAACGGCAGCAAATTATTTCAAAATAGTATGATTGAAAAATGGAAAACAAAAATAAAGAAGTAATGTGCTGACAGTTTTTAGAGGTGTTTAACATGACAGATGCACTTATCAATGTTAATGGAAACAGTGTTCAAACGCTGGAAATACTGTTTATGCTGACAGTAGTTACGTTATTGCCATCTATATTGATGTTAATAACGGCATTTACAAGAATTATTATTGTGCTTTCTTTTTTGAGAAATGCTATAGGCTTACAGGGAACACCACCAAACTCCGTATTGATAGGGCTTGCATTATTTATGACACTTTTTATTATGTCGCCCGTTATGGACGAAGTGAATGAAACTGCATATCAGCCATATAGAAATGAGGAAATTTCTCAAGTAGAGGCATTACAAAGAGCAAGTATACCAGTAAAAAGATTTATGCTAGAAAATACAAAAATAGATTCATTAAATTTATTTTTAGATTTTGCGGATATAGATTATCCCCAAACAATAGAGCAACAAGTAACAGATTTGCCATTACGTGTTGTGATACCAGCATTTATGACAAGTGAATTATCAAGGGCATTTACAATGGGCTTTTTATTGTTTATACCATTTTTGTTGATTGATATTGTGGTATCCAGTACATTAATGTCTATGGGTATGATTATGTTGCCACCTGCAACAATTTCATTGCCTTTTAAAATATTGCTTTTTGTAACTGTAAATGGATGGCAGTTATTGTTTTCTACTCTTGTTTATAGTTTTAATTAGCGAAGGAGGAGAAAATTATGACAAATACAGAGGTCATGTCTATTATGCAATCCGCTCTTATTGTTGGTGTAAAGCTTGCAGCTCCTATATTGCTATTAAGTATGTTTTTAGGTATATTGATTTCTATTATACAAGCAGCAACACAAATTCATGAACAAACAATTACATTTGTACCAAAACTGATATTAATTATAGCACTTTGTTTAATTAGCGGTAATTGGATGCTGGAAACATTGCAGGACTATACATTTCAGTTGTTTCAAATGATGTTGTTATAAAAGGCGAGGTTTTAAATTGTGCTAGAACCGAATCGTTTTATGTTTTTTACATTAGTATTAATGAGAATATCAGGTATGATATTATTTAACCCGATATTAGGAAGAAGGAATGTACCAGCAGTTGTCAAAGCAGGTATGATTATGGCATTGACAATCATTGTTTCCAGTTTTTATAATGGCACAATAGAACAGCCTAATACAATATTAGAATATGGTGTATTATTATTAAAAGAATGTGCAGTAGGGTATATTGCAGGATTTGTAATTAGTTTGTTTCTATATATCATTATATTAGCTGGAGAATTTATTGATATGCAATTAGGTCTATCTATGGCAAAAGTATATGATAGTCAAAGTAATGCCTCCATTTCTATGAGTGCAACACTTTATAATATATTGTATATGTTGGTTTTTTTTGCTTTAAATGGTCATATTGCATTGTTACATGCTATATTAACCTCCTCTGAAGTCATACCTTATGGGGAGGTTGTTTTCAATCAAGCAGCATATCAAAGAATATGGGATATTTTTATACAATGTACTATATTAGGTATTCAGCTTTCTTTTCCTATATTAGCGGCAGAATTGATTTGTGAAATGGGTGTAGGTATTTTGATGAAAACAATACCACAAATCAATGTATTTGTTATTAACATACAAGCAAAAGTGTTAATAGGAATATTAATACTTTTAATGATGTTTGTGCCTATGGAAGAATTTATAAGAGATTTGATACCACAAACAATAGACAGTTTTAAGGAAATGCTTGAATTTTTGAAGTAGAAAGAACACGCCTATAAAGGGGGGAGCAATATTGGCGGCAGATGAAAAAACCGAACAAGCCACCCCCAAGAAGCGACGGGACGAGCGAAAAAAGGGTAATATCTTTTTAAGTAAAGATGTCGTTGTTGTTGTGTCGCTTCTTGGTACATTTTTTTCTTTAAAGTTGTTATTTCCAGGTATGTATGAAGCATTAAGTACGTTTTTGTTAAGATATATGAGTTATGCATCTTCAAGGACAGAAGTAACAGCAGAATTTATATCAGATATGACAATAGAAATGATTATTACATTTGTAAGAGTGTGTGTACCTCTTTTAATGATAGCTGTATTATTGGCTGTTGTAGCAACTGCTGCTCAAACAAAGCTTTTGTTTTCAACAGATGCATTAAAACCAAAATTTAGCCGATTAAGTCCATTACAAGGATTTAAAAAGCTATTTTCTTCAAAAAGTATTGTAGAAGTTGTAAAAGGTATTATTAAAATTTCTATTTTAATATATATTATATATGATTTTTTTATGAGTCAGCTTATCAATTTTGAAAGAACATTAAAATTAGATTTAATTTCTTCTTCTGCTTATATTTTAGATTGTGTAATTAAATTGGTTATGAAAGTTAGCATTGCTTTTGTTGTCATTTCTGCTTTTGACTATCTTTATCAGTGGTGGGATTATGAAAGACAATTAAAAATGTCAAAACAAGAAGTAAAAGAAGAATATAAACAAACAGAAGGAAATCCTCAAATTAAAGGAAAAATTAGAGAATTACAAAGAAGAATGGCTATGTCAAGAATGATGCAATCTGTTCCAGATGCAGACGTAGTATTGAGAAATCCAACACATTTTGCAGTTGCTTTAAAATATGATGGGGAAAAAGATGTAGCGCCTATTGTTGTAGCAAAAGGGCAAGATGAAGTTGCATTAAGAATTATAAAAGTTGCGGAAGAAAATGGTGTACAGGTTATTGAAAATAAACCTATTGCAAGAGCTTTGTATGCTATGACGCAGGTTTCAGGGACAATACCAGAGGAGTTTTATGGTACTGTTGCAGAAATACTTGTTTATGTTTATAAACTTGATGGTAAAGATTTGACAGGAAAAAAGAAATAAGTAAAAACTTATTTTTTACATATACATTTTGATTGGAAAATGGTGAAATCTATGAAAAATGCTTTAAATTATATTGTATCCATATTTGTAATTATCATAGTGCTTTTATTGATTATTCCACTTCCTGTTTGGCTGTTGGATATGATGTTTATATTAAATATTTCCCTTTCTTTGATTATATTGTTGATTTCTATGCAAATTAAGGAATCATTGGAATTTTCCATTTTTCCCTCATTGCTTTTGATTACGACGCTATTTAGAATTGGATTGAATATTTCATCAACCCGTTTGATATTAACAAAAGCAGGTGAGGCAGGTGCTGTAATTAAGGCATTTGGTACATTTGTATTACAGGGAAATATTGTTGTTGGTGTAATTATATTCTTAATTATCGTATTAGTACAATTTTTGGTTATTACAAAGGGTGCAGAGCGTGTTGCTGAAGTTGCAGCAAGATTTACATTAGATGCTATGCCAGGTAAACAAATGGCAATTGATGCGGATTTAAGTTCTGGTTTAATTACAGAAGAAGAATCCCGTGTAAGAAGATATAAAATACAAAAAGAAGCCGATTTTTATGGCTCTATGGATGGTGCTACCAAAATTGTAAAAGGTGATGCTGTTATGTCAATTATCATTACAGCAATTAACTTTATAGCAGGTACTATTATTGGTATGGTACAATCTACAATGACATTTTCTGAAGTATTATCAGTATATTCTATTGCAACAATAGGTGATGGACTTGTATCACAGATACCTTCTCTTTTAATTTCTACTGCAACAGGTATGATTGTAACAAGAGCGGTTTCTGATGGTAGTTTGAATAATGACGTAGCAACACAATTTTTAGCACAACCACAAGCACTTATGATGGGTGGTGGCATTATGTCTGTCATTTCTGTTATGCCAGGTATGCCTCATGCTCCATTACTTGTTGTTGGTGCGATATTGCTTGCGATTGGTTGGAGAGCATCTGCACGTATGAAAGCAATGATTGCAGCAGATGATACATTAACTGCTCCGGGAGCAGCAACTGTGGGAGCATTGCCAGAAGAAGAAACTCCTATGCCAATGAGTGAAAATGACTACTATAAAGATATTAACAATGTATATTCTTTATTAAATGTAGAGCCTATTGAAATGGAAATTGGTTATAGTTTGATACCTCTTGTAGATGAGTCTAGCGGAGGTAAATTGATAGAGCGTATTGTTATATTTAGAAGACAGTATGCACAAGATATGGGATTTGTCATTCCTTCTATTCGATTAAGGGACAGTTCTAATTTGAATACAAATCAATATGTTATTAATATTAAAGGGGAAGAAGTAGCAAAAGGCGAAATATTGATTGATTATTATTTAGCTTTAGAGCCTCCAAACCCAGCAGGTGAAATTGATGGTATTGAAACAATAGAGCCATCTTATGGTATTCCAAGTAAATGGATTACGCCAGAAAATAAAGAAATGGCAGAGATTTATGGTTATACGGTAATTGACCCTCTTTCTGTAATGTTGACACATTTATCTGAAACAGTGAAAAAACATGCATATGAATTGTTAACTAGAAATGAGGTAATGCAATTAATTGAAAATACAAAAAAAGTTTCTCCTGACTTAATAGAAGAAACATTTCCTAATGTTCTGACATATGGAACATTTCAAAAAATATTGTCCAATCTTTTAAAGGAAGGTGTACCAATTAAAGATATGGAAACAATATTAGAAACGATTGTTGATTCTTCTACAACAACAAGAGATTTGGATACCATTACAGAAAATATACGTATTGCATTAAAACGTACAATTACAAGAAAATTCTGTGAAGGTGGACAAATGAAAGTAATTACATTAGATGCAGAGGTAGAAAAAGCAATTATTGCTGGATTAACAAAAGGGGAACAAGGTATTTATATTTCAATGAGTCCAGAATTGATGCAAAAATTGATTGGACAGATTAGTGAACAAATGAAGAAATTTAATGACCTTTCTCAAACACCAATTATATTAACAAGCAATGTAGTCAGAGCTTATTTCTATAGATTGATAGAGCAATTTTTTCCAAATATATATGTACTTTCGTTTAATGAAATTGCAAACAATGTACAAATACAAGCGATTGGCAACATTGTATTATCATAATAAGCAATAAGAACAGGAGAGATAGGTATGCTTTCTCAAAAAGAATTAGAATCAAAGACAAATGAAGAGCTGCTTATACTGTATAAACAAACCAATGACCAGAAAATTAAACAAACATTGGTACTGCGATATATCTATATTGTCAAAAATATTGCTATGCAAATGAGAGGAATTTACTTGGGTTTTTCTCAAATTGATGATATAATTAATGAAGGTGTTTTAGCTATTATGACAGCAATTGACAAATTTGATATTAATAAACATGTAAAATTTGAAACGTATATTTCAAAAAGAATTAGAGGAATGATTATTGATATTGCTAGAAAGCAAGACTGGGTTCCAAGAAGTATACGAAAGAGTGCTAAAGAAATAGAAGAAGCACAAAATACATTAAGTCATAAATTGGGAAGAATGCCAACAGATGAAGAAGTAGCAGAATATCTGCAAATTAGTATTAAAAAATATAAAGAAGATTTAGGAAAAACAGGAACATTTAATTTACTTTCTTTGGATATGCTTATGGAAGAAGAAGGTGTTGGACAAAAAGCAGGTGGTATATTAAAAAATACAAATGAATTACTGCCGGAGCAATATTTGCAGAAAAAAGAAACAGCAGCAGCATTAAAAGAAGGATTAGCTTCTTTGAGAGAAAAAGAACAAATGGTACTATCTCTTTATTATATTAATGAATTAAATATGAAAGAAATATCTGTTGTTATGCAGGTAAGTGAACCAAGAATTTCTCAAATTCATGCAAATGCAATACGTAAATTAAAAAGTTATATGCAGCGTTTTTTTGATGAAAAAGAATAGGGGTTGAGTAAGCGTGTCAACGAAGGGATTTTATGATTTAACTTCAAGTATGCTTACACAAAATAGAAAATTAGGTGTAATAGGAAATAATATGACAAATGCAGTTACACCAGGTTTTAAATCTGATGAATTTATTACAACAACATTTCAAAATGAGATGTTTTCAAGATATGGTAATATCAATCATAATGATGGGCAAGAGTTAGGAACGACAACATCTATGATTACTGCAGGTGAAGTGACAATAACAGACCATACACAAGGAATATTTGACCCTACGGATATGAATATGGATTTTGCGTTAGTTGGTCCAGGTTTTTTTCAAGTACAAACACAAGATGGTGTAATGTATACTAGAAATGGTGCATTTGTAATAGATAATGAAGGGTATATTGCATTACAGCATGCTGGACGTGTGTTAGGAGAAGATAATCAACCTATTTATATTGGTACAGATGATATACAAGCAATGGACGATGGTACGATATTGGCGGCAGATGGCAATACTGTTTTAGGAAAGTTTGGTATTGTGGATTTTGAAGATTATAATGGAATACAGAAATCAAAACGAGAAGGACTGTTCACAACAATAGGTGCTCAGCCAGTACCTACAGATACTTCCATAGAATGGAAGACATTAGAAAGATCTAATGTAGATATGGTAAAAGAAATGACAGATATGATGGCTAGTCAGAGAGCATTACAAAGTGCGGCACAAGTGTTAAGAATGTATGACCAACTGTTAGGAAAAGCAACAACGGAAATTGGCAGAGTATAAAACAAAATATAGGAGGCAAATCATATGGATCGTTCTTTTTATACAGGCGCTGTAGGAGCAATTGCACATCAGGAAAGATTGAATGTAATAGCAAATAATATTGCAAATGTCAATACAAATGGATATAAAAGAAAACCAGCAACATTTTCAGAATGTATTTATAGTAATTTGAATGCTATAGCGCAAGAACCAACAGATTATATCGCAGGTGCAGGATTACATGTGGAAAAGACAGATGTAGATTTTACACCAGGACATCTTGCTACAACAGGTAAAGAATATGATTATATGATTGTGGGAAATGGATTTTTTGCAGTGCAAAACCCAATCACACAGGAAATTACATATACAAGAAATGGCAATTTTATGACATCATTGCAGACAGATGCAGATGGTAGATTTTATCTTCAGACTGCAAATGGTAAAAGAGTATTAGATGCCAATCGAAATCCTATTATTGTAGGAGTATTGCAGGGAGGAGAAGGCTCTCAGGAAATGATAACAGGACAAGAATTAATTGAACAAATAGGAATTTATACATTTCCTTCTACAAATGGTATGGAAAGTATAAGAGGAACAGAATTTGTGCCAGTTGACAAAAATGGTCAACCTGTTGCAGTACCTGGCAACAAAAGAATATTGGAACATAAAGCATTAGAAATGAGTAATGTTAATTTGGGAGACGAAATTACAAAAATGATTGAGGCACAAAGATGTTATCAATATGCATTAAAAATGGTGCAAACTTCTGATGAAGTAGAAACAACCATTAATGGATTGAGATCTTAATAGGATACTTTGCTAGGAGGAACACACATGAAAAAGTATGAGGACATAAATAACCTTGAAATAGATGTTATGAGAGAAATAGGTAGCATTGGTACAGGAAATGCTGCGACGGCACTTTCTCAAATGATGAACAGAAAAATTAAAATGACAATGCCAGAGGTACAGATATTAGGATTTAATGAAGCAATTGCAAAATTGGGCGACCCTGAAATGATTGTTTCTGGCGTATTGGTACATATATCAGGAGAATTAAATGGAGTAATGTTGTATTTACAAAATTTAGATTTAATCAATATTATGTTAGAACAAGTGTTAACATCAAAAATTGATGATTTTAGCCAATTAGGAGAATTAGAAGTATCAGCATTGGTAGAAATTGGAAATATTATGATTTCTTCTTATGTAAGTGCAATATCAAAATTAACAGGAATTTCTATTAATTTATCCGTACCAGCTATGTCTGTAAATATGCTAGGGGGAATTATGTCAGTACCAATGATAGAATTTGGACACCAAACAGATAAACTAATGATTATAAATGGAAAATTTATTGTAGAGGATAGAGAGGTATATAGTAATTTATTATTGATGCCAGATATATCTTCTTTGAATTATCTTTTGAAGAAATTAGGTGTTTTAAATGAGTGAAAAGCAATTAGTTGTGGGAATTGCTGATATGAAAATTGGTCGTGGACCAAGTAAACTGATTACATATGCCTTAGGTTCTTGTATTGGTATTTGTTTTTATGACCCTATGATTCGCTTAGGAGGTATGGTACATATTATGTTACCCAATAATATGGAAGGCAGTAATAGTAATATATTTAAATATGCTGATACAGGCATACCAGCTACTCTCCGAAAAATGGAAGTATTTGGAGGAGTGAAATCACGTATGGTTTGTAAAATTGCAGGCGGTGCAAGGATGTTCGAAGTACAAGGCACTAGTTCTATAGGAAATATCGGACAAAGAAATATTGAAACAGTAAAAAAAGTATTGGCAAAAGAGGGTATTCGTATTTCAAAGGAAGATGTAGGGTTAAATTATGCTAGAACAATGCTTTTAGATGCAGAAACAGGAATAGTTGCAGTACGTTCTTTTGGAAGAAAAGAATTAATACTTTAAATCTAAGTTTTGAGCATAGATAGATTATATTAATAAGCTGTCTATCCTCAAGATTAAGATTAATAGAATATTGTCATATAGAAATGTAAATTTATATTGTTATATAGTTATATTTTATTTTTTTTAGTCGATATAAATAAGAAAAGGGGTTTACTGTAAGCTGTTTATATTTTTGTTTTGTAAAAGTTGATTATAATGGATTGTTTGATTGTATTTTGTATACATTAAATCGTTGTTTTGCTGAAATAAAGTCAAGAGAGAGGGGCATTCGTTACGATTATAGAAGTTTTTCTTTTTTGAAGAAAATTAATATTTTACAGAAAAGTAAAGCATTTGTTCAAAAAATAATATGGGAGGGCATTTGAACGATGAAAAAGACGAAAGGCGAGATTTTATTAGAGTCTGGAACAAATGAAATAGAAATTATGGAATTCATGATTTATGGAGAGTTATATGGCATTAATGTGGCAAAAGTAACAGAGATTATGATGTCCGATAAAGTAAAGCCAATTCCTCATTCACATCCTGTTGTAGAAGGCATTTTCAAGCCAAGAGAAGCAGTATTGACAGTAATTGACTTACCAAAATATCTTACTGGTAAGGAATCTGAAAAAGATGAAAAGGATTTATTTATTGTAACAAATTTTAATAAAATGTTTGCAACTTTTAGAGTACATAGTGTGGTGGGGATTAGTAGGATTTCATGGAATGATATACAAAAACCTGATAAAACTATATCTGGAGGCGATGAAGGTGTTACAACAGGTATTGCACAAACAGATGGAACGCTTGTAACAATACTTGATTTTGAAAAAATCGTTTCTGAAATTGCACCAGAAACAGGCATACAAATTGAAGAAATAGAAAAAATGGGATTACGAAGTAAAAGCAAAAAGCCTATTGTTATGGCAGAGGATTCTGTGCTTCTTTCAAAGCTAATAAGAGACTCTTTAAACAAAGCAGGTTATGAAAATGTCATTAAATTTGATAATGGCGAAGAGGCTTGGGAATATTTAAAAGGTATTAGACAAGAAGAAGATATTTATAAAAAGGCTTCTTTAATTATTACAGATATTGAAATGCCAAGAATGGATGGTCACAGATTAACCAAGTTAATTAAGGATGACCCAGATTTGAAAAAAATTCCTGTTGTTATATTTTCCTCCTTAATCAACGAAGAAATGAGAATAAAGGGAAAACAGTTGGGAGCAGATGAACAACTTTCTAAACCAGAAATCGGTCATTTAGTAGAAGTTATTGATGAGTTATTGGTGAAAAATAATATTTAAAAAACTTAAATTCTATAATATGAACAAGATTTTAGGTGAAAAGCTTAAAATGAGGTGGAAAAGATATGAACAAGTATGTGGTAAGGCAGCCAATTAAAGATAAACAAGGTAATTTATTTGGATATGAAATATTATTTCAAGAAGAGAAAGGAAGTGGACTGTATAATCAAACAAATGATTATGCAGCAGCAGATTCCATTTCTAATTTTTTAGCACAAAATAATACAAAGATATTTAATGACAAAACTACTTTTATGACATTTACACCCAATTTATTATTTAAAAATACACCCAAGATATTTAAACAAAGTGATTTAGTAATACAAATTGAAGATAATGTAATTATTCACCCTCTGGCAACAACATTAATACAAAGATTTCGTAAAGAAGGTTATGTGTTTGCCATTAATGATTTTCAATTTGCACCAAGATATTTTGGTTTAATGGAATATTTAGATTACATTAAATTGGACTTTGGAAAAAATGAAGCCGTATCTTTAGAAAATACAGTAAAGTTGGCAAAAAACTTTAAAAAGACTTGTATTGCCTATGGTATTGAAACACAAAAACAATATGATTTAGCAAAAGATTTAGGTGTAGATTATTTTCAAGGACAATATGTGGCAGAAAAAGTAGAAACAAAAGCAAATAAAACAGATTATTTACAAAGTAACTTCTTCCAATTAGTAGTAGAAGTAACAAAAGATGAACCAAATGTGGAAGTGATTGAAGAAATCATTTCTCGAGATGCAGCATTAACATATGGTTTATTAAAAATGGTGAATTCTGTTTATTTTGCATTGAGAAATAGAACTTCTTCTATTCGTCAGGCTTTGGTTACATTAGGATTAGGACAATTAAAACAATGGATATATCTTTTAAGTTTTAAGGGAGATAAAGAATTTGGTTCTGAAGATGTTTTAAAACGTTCTTTTTTGAGAGCAAATTTTTCTTCGCAGTTAATGGACTATACTACAACATTGCCTATTTCTAAAAATGAGGCTTATTTAATGGGTATGTTTTCTACATTAGGAAGTTTAATTGATGCATCATTAGAAGAAATTTTCGAGGATATTCCAATTTCAGAAGAATTGAAGCAAGCTTTAGTATATCATAAAGGTCCTTGTTCTTTATTATTAGATTTGATACTTTGTTATGAGAGAGCAGATTGGCAAAATATTACAAATTACGCTGATATTCTAGGAATACCAACAAATATCATTGCACAAGTTTATTTTAATTGTGTGGAAGAAGTAAATCGTATTTGGGAAACAATACAGGAAACAGAAGACGATGAAGAAATGGGAAAAGCAACAGGACAGCGTCAGGAAATTGTAGAAGATATTATAGGAGATGACCTAGAAGAAGGATTAGGAGAAGATATTACATCTATGGAACAAGGAATAGATGAAATAGGCGATAATTTAGATGAGATAGATGGATTAGATAGCTTGGATGGTTTAGATGAAGTAGAAGGCATGGATGAAATAAGTGGCTTAGATGAAATGGATGGATTAGATGGTTTAGAAGGCTTAGACGAAATAAGTGGTCTAGACGGTTTAGAGGGAATAGATGAAGTAGAAGGACTATAATAAATAATATAATAAAAAGACTGGTAATGCTAAAAGAAAACCAGTCTTTTTTAGTGAATAGCTGTCAATAAAGTCTTTTTTTGTG
>ERZ808046.411-NODE-411-length-41055-cov-6.883474_pt1 | contig 41055 bp, 31 predicted proteins | sample MGYA00380196_ERZ808046 | MGnify/ENA primary metagenome ERZ808046 (study PRJEB31490, sample SAMN06133421) | mouse gut metagenome | isolation source: Z6_2 | host: mice | place: China: Chengdu | collected 2015-05 ...
CAGCATTAAAGCCTGCTGCAAAGGATTTCAGGATTTTCTGGGATAATGCCTATGCGGTTCATGACCTGTATGAGGATAAGAAGGATGAGCTTTTGGAGATTTTTGCAGAATGTGCAAAGAATGGGAATGAGGATCTTGTTTATGAATTTTGCTCCACCTCCAAGGTGACCTTCCCCGGCTCCGGTATTTCCGCAATTGCAGCTTCCAAAGCAAATCTGGACGCTATCAAAAGTATCATGACCATACAGACAATTGGCCCCGATAAGCTCAATCAGCTCCGCCATGTGAAATATTTTAAGAATATTGACGGTATGAAGGCTCATATGAAGAAACATGCGGCGATTATGCGGCCTAAATTTGAGGCGGTTCTCTCTGTGCTGGAAACCGAGCTCGGCGGTCTGGAAATTGGTTCCTGGACTACTCCTAAGGGGGGATATTTTATTTCTTTCGAGGCTATGGAGGGCTGCGCTAAGGCAATCGTAAACAAATGTAAAGAAGCCGGTGTGGTGATGACAGGCGCGGGAGCCACCTATCCTTATAAGGCAGATCCGAAAGACAGTAATATCCGAATTGCGCCTACCTTCCCCTCAGCGGAGGAACTGGCTGTGGCAACAGACCTGTTTGTCTTGTGTGTAAAGCTGGCAAGTGTGGAGAAATTGCTTGAAAAATAGAGAGGTTTACTATGGAAGAATTTAAGAGATTATCAAGAGATCTGGTTGCTCACGGCGCCATTTTGGATTATTATCAGGATACCATTCAAATACCCAACGGCAATGTGGCAAAATGGGATTTTATCAAGCATAACGGAGCGGCGGCTGTGGTTCCCGTGGATGATGAGGGACGCCTGATTATGGTGAGACAATACCGCAATGCTCTGGATCGCTATACGCTGGAAATCCCGGCAGGCGGGCTGCAGACTCCGCAGGAGCCTACCAGGGATGCGGCGATACGGGAACTGGCAGAGGAAACCGGTTACAGAGCAGGGAAGGTGGAGCTCTTGCTGACCATACGCACCACAGTTGCTTTTTGTAATGAAAAAATTGATATCTATCTGGCCCGCGAACTTACGCCCGGCCATCAACATCTGGATGAGGATGAGTATGTCCAGGTGGGAGCTTACACGGTGCAGGAGCTGACGGATAAGATTTATGCCGGAGAAATACAGGATTCCAAGACAGTAGCCGCGGTATTGGCATATAAAGATAAATATGGAAAATAATGAATGAGGAATAATTATAGTTGGAAGAGACAGGGAGATCACCTGTAAAACCCGGGACAGACAGTGCATATGCACTGTCTGTTTTTCATATATATAGGAAACGGCAAGAAATTTATATACACGGCAGGGGGAGCGGAATGAAGGGAAAAAATCATATCTATATGATTTGGTTTTACTTATTCCTGGGAAGCTTTTTTCTGGGGGTTTTCCTGATGAATATGGGAAACGAGACGTTACTTACGGAGGAGGGGATTTTCAGCGCTGCTTCCGTAAGCAGACTGAAGTATATCGAAATTGACAACGGCAGATTCCTGAGGTATGTTTTAAGACAAAGAATGGGAGAGGGAATAGGCCTGATCCTGCTTTCTGCCACAGGGATAGGACTGACAGCAGTTTACGTGTGGGTCATCTGGCAGGGATTGCTTGCCGGGATGACCATTACCGCGGCAATTATCCGGTTTGGAATGAAGGGACTTTTGCTTTTGCTGGGAAGTCTCTTTCCCCATCAGCTTTTGATTATTCCGGCGGAGGTGATGCTCTTGGGATGGTGTTATGAAAATATCAGCAGAGGGCAGCGGCTGGGCGGTTATACATCTACATTTTACACCGGAAAAAAGCAGCAGTTTTTGAGACAGGGAATTTCTCTTTTGTGGATTCTGATTGTTATTTTGATCGGGTGCATCCTGGAAAGCTATGTGAATCCCATGCTGCTTTCAGATATTGTTAAAATATTTTAATTGCTATTTGGATTCTTCCTGCCTTATAATAGCTGCGTGGGAGGAAATCCTTATGGAAGCAGAAATTGATGAATTCCTGGTTTACTTGCAGGATCGCAAAAGAAAATCTGAAAATACGGTAATAGCTTACCGCAGAGATTTGATGAAATTAAAAAGCTATATGGAGGAGCAGAAGATTACGGACGTGAGGAAAATGACGCTGACTCATTTGAACTCCTACATCTTTTTCCTGGAAAAGAAAGGTTTTTCAGCCTCCACGATTTCCAGGAGCATCGCTTCACTGAAAGCCTTTTATCATTATATGTTTCAGGAAGGAATCATACAAAAGGATATTACGGAAATGCTTCACGGGCCTAAGGCAGACAGAAAGCTGCCGGAAATCCTGACACCGCAGGAGATGGTGCGGCTGTTAGAGCAGCCCATGGGAGATACGCCCAAGGAGCTCAGGGATAAAGCCATGCTGGAGCTTTTGTATGCCACAGGCATCCGGGTGAGCGAACTGATTCATTTGAAACTGGCGGACGTCAATCTGCAGATGGGCTATATTGTGTGCAGAGACGGCGGCGGGAAGGAACGGGGCGTTCCCTTTGGAAAGGAAGCAAGGAAAGCCCTGGAGCGGTACCTGAAGGAGGGCAGGGGAGCTATCGTGGAAGAGGGAGGGGAGTATCTTTTTGCCAATTGCTTTGGAAAGCCCATGAGCAGACAGGGGTTCTGGAAGCTGCTTAAGCTTTATGCAGGGAGGGCAGGAATTGCAGCAGATATTACGCCCTATACCCTGAGACATTCCTTTGCCGCTCATCTGATTGAGAACGGGGCGGATGTAAGAAGCGTGCAGGAGATGCTGGGACATTCTGATATTTCCACGACGCAGGTTTACGCTGCCGTCAATCAGAATAAAGCGGGGAAGACATACGCAAAGGCTCATCCGCGGGCGTAGCTAAGGCAGAACATGCTCTGCAAATGACCATATATTAACTATGAATATTAATATTCTGCGATATCATAAATCAGCCGCCTGGAGTCTTCCCATCCAAGACAGGGGTCTGTGATGGATTTTCCATAAACTCCTTCGCCAATCTTCTGGCAGCCCTCTTCGATATAGCTTTCGATCATAACTCCCTTTACCAGACTATGAATATCTTTGTTTAACTTACGGCTGTGCATAACCTCCTTAACAATCCGTATCTGCTGCTCGAACTGCTTGCCTGAGTTGCTGTGATTCGTATCGATGATAGCCGCCGGGTTCTTTAAATCCCGCTCATTGTAAAGATTAAGCAGCAGATTCAAATCTTCATAGTGATAGTTGGGGAGGTTTCCGCCATGCTTGTTGGTGGCGCCCCGCAGGACTGTGTGGGCAACCTCATTTCCGCTAGTCACAACTTCCTGTCCTCTGTAGATAAAGGAATGGGGATGCTGGGCAGCGTATACGGAATTGAGCATAACGGTCAGATTGCCGCTGGTGGGGTTTTTCATACCCGTAGGGACGTCAAAGCCGCTGGCAACCACTCTGTGCTGCTGGTCCTCCACTGAACGGGCGCCGATGGCAACGTAAGATAAAATGTCGGACACATAGCCCCAGTTATCCGGATAAAGCATCTCGTCGGCAGCCGTAAGGCCGGAAACCTGGATGGCATGGATGTGCATTTTCCGCATGGCAATCAGCCCGGCGAGGAAATCCTCTTTTTGCTCCGGATTGGGCTGATGCACAATTCCCTTATAACCTTCTCCGGTAGTCCGCGGCTTGTTGGTGTAAATGCGGGGGATCAGGATAAGCTTATCCTTTACCTCATCATTTATTTTGGCAAGGCGGGACACATAATCACAGACTGCGTCTTCATTGTCAGCGGAGCAGGGACCGATGATTACGAGAAATCGGTTGTCCTCTCCGGTAATAACACTTCGAATTTCTCTATCTCTTTCTTTTTTCAGCCGGGCAAGCTCAGACGGCACGGGAAACTGTTCCCTGATCTCGTCCGGCGTAGGAAGTTTTTGAATGAATTTGAATGCCATGATTTCTCCTTTCTGGCGGCAAAACCAAACCCTGTCTATTATAGTATATAAAAACAGGAAGCGCAAGAACAAGAACAGGCTCAGGGCGCAGAAAAAAACGCATTGCAATATAGGAGGGAAAAGTGTAGAATTATAAATTATATAAGGATCAGGAGGAATCATAATATGGCGCTGAGTAAGAAACCGGTCACGGGAATGAAGGATATTCTTCCCGGGGAGATGAAGATACGTGATTATGTGATTGGTGTAATTAAGGAAACCTACGGGGCATTTGGATATACCTCTATTGAAACGCCCTGTGTGGAGCATATAGAAAATCTGAGTAATAAGCAGGGCGGCGAGAACGAAAAGCTGGTCTTTAAGATTTTGAAGAGAGGAGAAAAACTGAATCTGGAGACCGCGCAGAGCGAGAAGGATCTGGTGGACGGGGGGCTTCGGTACGACCTGACGGTGCCGCTGGCGCGTTTTTATGCCAATCATGCGAATGAACTTCCAAACCCTTTTAAGGCGCTCCAGATGGGAAATGTGTGGAGAGCAGACCGCCCTCAGAGAGGACGCTACCGCCAGCTTATGCAGTGTGACATTGATATTTTGGGAGAGCCTTCCAATCTTGCGGAGATCGAGCTGATTCTGGCTACCACCACCACGCTGGGAAAACTGGGCTTTAAGAACTTCCAGGTTAAGATCAATGAGCGCCGGATATTAAAAGCCATGGCTGCCTACAGCGGGTTTGCAGAAGAAACTTATGAGAGTGTATTCATTATTCTGGATAAGATGGACAAGATTGGTCTGGAAGGGGTAGAAGAGGAACTTCTTGACAATGGTTTTGAAAAAGCATGTGTGGACAGGTATTTAACTCTTTTTAAGGAAATGGAGGGAAAAGCTGACGGTATCAGCTATCTGGCAGATATCCTGGGTGATTTCCTGGGGGAGGAGGTAAGAGCCAATCTGCAGGAAATTATAGATAGCGTGAAGGCCACCCAGGACTCCAACTTTACACTGGTATTTGACCCCACTCTGGTGAGAGGCATGTCCTACTATACGGGGACCATATTTGAGGTTGTGATGCCGGAACTTGGGGCAAGCTGCGCAGGCGGCGGAAGATATGACGGAATGATAGGAAAATTTACCGGAAATGATGTGCCCGCCTGCGGTTTTTCCATTGGGTTTGAGAGAATTATCCTGCTTCTTATGGAAAGCGGCTTCCAGGTTCCCTCCCAGCCGGAAAAGACAGCCTATCTTCTGGAAAAGGGACTTCCGGTACAGGAGCTTTGCAGAGTGATTGCCCAGGCGCAGGAAGAGCGTCAAAAAGGGAAGCAGGTTCTGGTAGTGCGTATGAACAAGAATAAGAAATTCCAGAAGGAACAACTGGCCAAAGAGGGCTATGGGGAGATTCAGGAATTTTATAAAAATCCCATCAAATAGTAGAATGCATATTATAATTTAGTCACGACTTTGCACTTGCTGCAAAATCCGTGAGACAGGGTATCAGCATGATTACAGTGTATTACAGCAGGGTGTCTCCCTTTTTGGAGGAAGACGCCTTTTTGAATATAAGGACGGACTGCGGAGCGTGCTATCCGTTGCTTCAACTGCAAAAAGTTTCCAGTGACCGAAGAGAGAAGATTCTCCGGATGAAAAATGAGGCGGCAAAGCTGCGCTCTTTAGCGGCAGGAAATCTCCTGCACTATGCGCTCTGCGAAAAGCTGGGACTTTCTTTTGAACATACAAAGCCCTTTTCCATAGGTTATGGTGTGAAGGGAAAGCCATATCTGACGGAATATCCCGGAATCCATTTTAACCTGTCCCATTCAGGGGATTATGTGTGCTGTGCGGCAGGCGATGTGCCTGTGGGCGTGGATATCCAGGAGAAAGTGAAAATGCATGAAAAGCTGGCTGAGCGCTTTTTCACTCCGGCAGATCAGCGGATGCTTTCGGAATGCGGGGAAGAGGAGCGTCGGGATTTGTTTTTTCGGATGTGGAGCATTAAGGAAAGCTATCTGAAGCTGACAGGGGAAGGGCTTTCCGGGGGGCTGGCGGAATTTGAGATTTTGTGGGAGGAGAAAAAGATTGTCCAGAGACCTGTCCGGCAGAAAGAAGAATCGGGGGATGACATGAAAACAGCGGACGCTTACTTTGAGGAATTTTTTCAGCTAAAGGAATACAGCTTTTGCGTCTGCACAGGATACCCCATGGGACAAGTCAGTTGGAAAGAGTGCTTTAACATGTAGAAATTACAGGAAGGAAAGAGGAGAAAAAGCCGAAGAAAATCTATATATTGTATGGAAACTGGTAAATAAGGCGAAAAAAGCATGTATCTTGTATTGTGCAATTTTTTTGGATATAGAAGAGGACAGACAGGAAAATCGGCTGAAAGCAAGACAGGCGGAAGAGATTGAGGTATAATGCGTACAGGTGAAAATAATAGGTGGTTATGTTCGCGAAAAAGGAAATAACAATGTAAAAAACAGGAAGAGAATGGAAAGAAAGAGGTGAAAAGAAAATGACAGACAGCGAAAAAATGGATTTAATTCTTTCGGAAATACAGGGCATGAGAAGCGAAATGCAGGAGATGAAAGCTGACATTCAGGAAATGAAAGCCGACATCCAGAAACTGAAAGCCGAAATGCAGGAAGTAAAAGTCGACATCCAGAAGTTGAAAGAGGAAATGCGGGAAGTAAAAGCCGACATCCAAAAAATGAAAACTGATATTCGAATTTTGCAGGAGGATGTGGAGAACTTGAAAGAGGAATTGGCACATGCAAAGCAAAATATTGTTGAGTTGGATTGCAAAATAACGGCTATAAACCTGCATCTTGAAAACGGGACTGACAAAGGCATACAGTTAGTTGCTGAGAATTTTATTGAGCTTACAAATAAATTAAATGAGGCAATTCCGGTTGCAGATAAGAATCTTGCCTATGAGGTGAAAGTCAACTATCTGATTATTGAAGTGGAAAAGATGAAGAAGGAGATCATGGAACTGAAAAGCAGGACCGCATAATTATTAAGGAAACGTCATATATTTTTTCTTCATGACGTTTCCGGCACCGGTTGTTGCTGCGTGTAAACGCAGAATCTACTTAACATAAGGATGCCTGGCGGAGCTTGGCATCCGTTGTTTATAAAAATCGCGCGCAATCATACGAAGAATAAATAGGGTATAAATCTTCCGGACAGGGGATTTATACCTTTTTAGAAGGCTGGCGTTTATTGTACCGGATAGAGGATGAAATGCTGAAGCAGAGATGGGGTATCAGAATGAATATTTTAGTAAGCATACACGAAAAAGAGTCTTCCTTGGTTTTAGAGTGGGTGAAGGCTTATTTTTTACAGGAGTTTCCGGATAAAAAACTGGAATGGAGAGGCAGTGGAACAATGCTTTCGATATCGCTGCCCATAGGTGAGAAGGAGATAACCCGAATATTCGAGGAACTGGTGAAAAGATACCCAAAACTGAATGTGGAGGCGTCCTGTTCCTATGAGGTCAGGGAAGACGACAGGAGCGCACAGTGGTGGGGGACTACCAAAATCTATTCGCAAAGGGAAAATGGAGAGATCAGAATAGTCAGCAGTTCAAGCACTTACTGGAATTGAGACATGAATTGAAAGGGGAAGCGGGAGCGGGGGAAATTTGCCAAAAACAAGTTGCAGAGCTTGAGCACTCTCGAAAACCCAATAGCGAATAGGCGGGAAAGGGTTGGCTTTCAGAAAGCGGTGCCGCCGCCGGAGACAGTAAGATGCCCCTCTGGTATGAGGCCGCATTCCATGGAAGGCAGGATGGCTGTATGGTAGAAGAACTGCCGCAGGTGCTGCAGAATTAAAGAAAAAGGGATATGAAATAGTGAAAACTTCTGATTTATTCCGTAAATATAGATTCGCAATACAAGGTTATCGGAACATTTTATCATGATTTTGCTTTCAGCAGTAAAGAAGGAAATTATTGAAGCGGGATATTGAGCCCTGTCCAAACTGCTGAAAAAGCGGCATGAAAAGCCGGATAGCGTAAATAAGATTGACTTCAAACAGAAAAGTTAATATAATGAAAGAAAATTTACATTAATTGTTTGTTTTGTGTAAATTCTTTATGTAGAGAAGCAGTTCGTAAAATATGTTTTGCGACTGCTTATTCTGCTGTATCTGTAAACTTGACAGGGCGGTTGATTCAGCAATGGGAGTTAAGCAGATCGACAGAGAATTGAAAAGGAGCAAAGAATGGAGACTGGCAGTATCATAAGGGTTACAATGATGGCTTCGGGTATTGCAATTTTATTATCCAGTTTCTGGCTTCTTGCCATAAAAAGATTGACAGCGGATTTTGCTGTTATATGGGAAATGGTCGGTGTGATGCTGGTCGTGGCAGGATTGGCTTTGCGCATGTCCGGATGGATGCAGGAATCTGGCGGCGGAGAGCTGTTTATTGTCTGCATGGGAGCGGCAGGCCTTGGGTGCAGCTATCTGCTCAGCCTTATTGTCTCCCATCTAAAGTTAAAGAATCACGAACTGGCAATAGAAGTGTCCCTGCTTCTCGGAGAAGATGACAGAGGGGACTGTGGACGGAAGAAAGATTTGCTGGTTATTCTGCCGGTCAAAAATGAAGAAAAAAATGTGGGAAGAGTGCTGGAGCAGTTGTCACAGCCGCAGATTAACGATATAGCGGATATATTGTGTATTAATGACGCTTCATCAGATCATTCGGGACAGATCATTGACAGATATCAATGTAAAAAGATCACATCTGTATTTGGCCTGGGTTATGGGAGCGCATTGCAGTTGGGATATAAGTATGCCCTTCGGAAAGGGTATGAGTATGTGATACAGATGGACGGGGACGGTCAGCATGACCCATGCAATATACCGCTTATTTACAGGAAACTTAAGGGAGAGGGGGAGGCAGGTGAAGCACCGGATATCGTACTGGCATCCAGATTTATGGAGGGAAGCACGCCCTTTCCGGTTTCCATATTCAAGAAATTTGCTTTTGGGCTGTTCCGTTCCATAATCTACATGGCTTCAGGACGGCATATTGCGGATCCCACTACCGGACTTCAGGGGCTTGGCAGAAGGGCTTTTGAATATTATTCCCGGTACAATAATTTTGATTATCAGTATCCGGATGCCAATATGGTAATGCAGATGTTGCTTTTAAAGTTTCGTCTGGCGGAGATACCCGCGGTGATGCATGCAAGGACAGACGGAAAAAGTATGCATTCAGGGCTTGAGCCGGCGGGATATATGCTGCGTATGCTCCTGAACGTGTTTGCGGTTATATTCAGAGTAAAGGTGCTTAAGTTGAAATGACAGCCGGTAAAGTAAGGACAAAGAGTGAGACATTTACGGAATCAGCGAAAGAACTGCGCAATCTGGGTAGAGGTTTCTACAATATTTATCGTTTCAGGATAACAGATGAGAACGCGGATTACGGACGGCAGGTGTGGGAATTGCTTCGGAATGATGAGAGCACAAGGCTGTCCTTAATTGAAATTAATCTGCAGAGCTACAGGACTGGCAGGATAAGCAGAGAAGGGATAGACAATATAAGGAATCTGTTTTGGGCTCTGAGAGACTTTGACAAACTGCTGATCGTTCGCTTCCTGTACGATTGGGACGGAAGGAATGCTCAATATGAGCCAAACACGATCGATATTATTCTGGGGCATATGGAGCAGCTGGAAGGTGTGCTGCAGGAAGCCCGCAGGCAGATTTTCACTTTGCAGGGCCTGTTCATCGGCAATTGGGGGGAGATGAACGCTACCCGGTACTCAAAGGATAAGGATCTGCTCAGGCTGGCAGAAAAGCTGGGCAGCGTGACAGAAGGCTCCATTTATCTCGCAGTCAGAACACCCCGGCAGTGGCGCAGCATCACAGGCCTGCAGGAAATATCAGAAAAAGCGCTTGCAGTCAATGATCTGGCAAAGAGGCTTGGTCTGTACAATGACGGTATGCTGGGAAATGAAAGCGACTATGGTACCTACAGTCAGCAGGCTGAAGGGGAGAAAGGAGCGGGGCGGAAGGCCGGGCTGGATTTTCAGCGGCAGCTGTGCCGCCGGGTTCCCAATGGCGGTGAGGTCATTAACGATAACAGCTTTAATGACTTTGAAAATGCGGTGAAAGATCTGGCCGCCATGCATGTCACTTATCTGAATGAGGGATATGACAGGGCAGTTCTTGACAAATGGAAAAAAACAACAGTCAGAGAGGATAGCTGTTATGATGGTATGGATGGATATACCTACATGGAGCGTCATCTGGGATACCGGTTATTGATCGAGGCAGCCAGGATTTACCATAACCGGTTTTCGAATCATGTAAAAGTAAGGGTGAAAATGAAAAATGTCGGGTTCGCCCCTCTGTATGCCGAAACCCATGCCGCAGTAACGGTTCATGGGAAAGAGGAGAGCAGGCCTCTTTCGTATGAGCTGAGAGGTAACCTGCGGGAACTGACAGGAGGTACAGATGCGGGGAAGGTTCTGACACTTAAGGCTGAGATTCCGCTCAAGAGCATTCCCTGTGGAGAATATGGAATCTATTTTTCGCTTACTTACTTGAATACCGGAGAGGCTGTTTTGCTGGCGAATAAGCAGGATATGGGGGAATATGGATATTGTCTTGGAAGGATAGCGGTGGGGGATTAAAGAAGGAATATAGATCAGAAGAAATATTTATAACAGAAAAGTATCCTATATTCCTTAATGATGAGAGAGATATGTTAATAAGAAGAGAGCATAATAACGTAGGGATCATAACCTTTCATTGTGCAGATAATTTTGGAGCAATGCTTCAGGCATATGGACTAAAAAAGTATTTGTGCAATAGGGGAGTGAATGTTTGCATAGTCCGCTATGAACCCTTTTTTATGATAGGAAGACATTGGATAATTCCATATGTGCCAGAAGGAGGATTGGTCGGTTGCCTGAGAACTGGAATTATACTGGGAAAAAGGAGATTGTCCACAGGTAAATTTTTTACCAGAAAAAGAGCTAATATGAGATCCTTCCGAGAGAAATATCTTATTAAAAAAAGTCATAGAAAGCTGTATTTTTCAAGTCAACTGCGAAAATTAACTTTTCGGTACTATATAGTAGGAAGTGACCAGATTTGGAATCCGGACATCACATTTGGGCTCAGGAGTGTTTATTTTGGAGCGTTCCCAAATAGGCGGAAGGAAAAAGTCATCGCTTATGGGGCGAGTTTAGGGGGAAAAGAACTTCCGCCCGAATATGACAGGAAGTTTTTTGAATTGATAAAATATGTGGATGCAGTTTCTCTAAGAGAGGAAGATGCGGTTTCCTATGTCCGGAAATTTTATCCGGGAGAGGTGGAAACAGTTTTGGATCCGGTTTTTTTGCTTGAGAAGAGATACTGGATGGACATACAGAAATTGCCGGAGCAAAAAAAATATATTCTTGTATACCAGACGGAATACAATCAGGAGTTGGTTGATTATACAAAAAAACTGGCGAAAGAAACAGGGCTTCCTGTACTGGAGCTGCAAATGGAAATGTGGAAAAACGGTCGGAATTTTTTGGAAGAATATACTGCCGGACCAGCGGAATTTTTGGGATATGTTTATCAGGCGGCATACGTAGTTACTAATTCATTCCATGCGGTTGCATTCAGTATTATATTTGAAAAAGATTTTCTCGCTTTTATGCATAGTAGCAGTGGGGCAAGAATAGAAAATATTCTTAGAATATCAGGACTGGAAAGCAGGTTGTATGAACAGGGGAAAAATGAACAGATAGATTTTTATATTGACTGGAATGAAGTTCACCGGAAAATAAAAGAGTCTCTTGAGCGCTCGGAAGAATTTTTAATGAAAAATCTGAATATGCAGGAGATATAAGCATGTATTTGTTTTCAAAGAAGGAAGAGTGCTGTGGATGCGGTGCCTGTGCAGATATTTGTCCTGTGGGTGCAATCTGTATGGAGCAGGATGAAGAAGGGTTCAGTTATCCCCGGATAAAAGAAGAGGTCTGTATAGACTGCGGACGCTGCAGGGAAATCTGTCCGGTAAGGAATATGGGACAAACTCTCCAACAGAGGAGAATGTATATTGGCGCACAGGCAAAGGAGGAAGAGCTCAGGTATGGAAGTTCATCAGGCGGTGTATTTCCAATCCTTGCAAAATATATTTTCGACCGGCAGGGAAAAGTCTATGGAGCTGCATATAATGAAGCTATGGAGGTGGTTCACAGATCGGCCGATAGTATGGCGCAGTTAGATGGCCTTAGACGGACTAAATATGTTCAGAGCAGAATGGATGGTATATACAGGGAAATAGAAGAGCAGCTTAAGGAGAACCGCTGGATCCTGTTTTGCGGGACACCCTGTCAGGCACACGCATTGAGGCTTTACCTGAACAGAGATTACTCCAGACTTGTTATCGTCGACTTGATCTGCTATGGAGTGCCCTCTCCAGGGATATGGAATTCTTATGTGAGATACCTGGAACGAAAGCACAAAGGCAGGATGAAGGAGTTTTCCTTTCGAGACAAAAGAAACCGGGATAACGGACATATCCGGTCTTATAAAGTAGGAGATATCGAATATACGGCCACGTTATATGAAGATATTTTTTGCAGGATGTATTTTAAAAATTATATTTTGCGTCAGTCGTGTACGAAATGCAAATTTTGCACAACAGAGCGGAGTACAGATTTTACTATTGGTGATTTTTGGGGAATTGAACAGATCAGGGAGGATATGGATGATGGGATGGGAACCTCTGTAGTAATTCTGCATACCGATAAGGCAAAAGAAATATGGGATAATGTTAAAGAGAAAACTCACTGGTTCATCTGTGAAGAGGAAGAAATACTACAGCCGCGTCTAAAAACTCCTACTGATATGGCAGAACGGCGCAGTAAGATTATGAATTTGTACAGAGTCTTGCCTTTTCCTGCATTTTTAAATTTAGCAGACTGGATGATGAAATTATGGAAATGTTTAAATATTTAACAGGAATTTTGGATAAGGAAGAACAGAGAGCATGGAAGTTCCTTGTGCTGTTTAGTCTTATGAACCCGGCGATGGATATCTTCAGCTATTCGATAGTGATCTATATCATTAATGTTGTAGTGCGTGAGGGCTATGCTTCCAGGAATGCGATTCTGTTTACATTTATGATGGGAGTTGTATCCATCTTAAAACTTTTCTTTGAAGCTTATAAATGTAAACTGTCCAGCAGGTTTATATATGACAGCGTGCATAAGCTCTCAATGAAGATTTATGAGGTTCTCATAAAGGAGGATTTGGAACATCACAATCAGAAAAGTGCAGTACAGGCATTAACTATAACCCGGAATGATACGATGAACTGTGTCAGCATTATGACGGATTCTATTGAAATATGCACGGATTTTGTCATCATGGGAGGATATATTTTTGTGATGATCTGTGCTTCAAAGTGGTCAGGGATTTTAGTGAGTGTGCTGCTGGTGGTGTTTATGATAGGAGCTTATTATCTGTATCGGACAAAAATGAAAGCATATGGAGAAAAGTGCAGAGTGTGTGCTATCAAAACCAATTCACAGGTTACCGTTGTCTATGGCGTTTATAAGGAGATGAGGATTGATGAACGTTCTGCTCATATTCAACAAAAATATCAGGACGCCAGCAGGTCTTATGCGCAGGTGCAGAGCGAATTCCGCTATAAAAGCTATGGAATTGGGATGGTAATGCAGAATTCGATGCTGACGATTATGTTCATGATACTTGGTATTTTCCTTTGTATAGGAGAAAACCTTACTGCTATCATGGGAGCAATGATCATGTATGTTACGGCCTTTGCCAGGATCATACCAATGGCATTCAGTATTATAAGAGGGCTGCATAATGTGGAGTTTTCCAGAAGATCTTATGACGTATTGCGGGAATATTTCGGCAGATATGATGAAATTAAAAAAGAAGAGAAGAAAAATGAAAGCCTGAGACGGAAGATACCCACTTTCCAAAAGGGACTGTTTGTGAAAAATTTAACTTTTGGTTACAATGATAAAATAAAAATATTTGAGGATGCTTCACTGGATATTCCCGCAGGCCATTCTGTTGCGGTGATAGGTACGTCTGGCGTAGGAAAAACTACATTCCTTGATCTTGTGCTGGGGCTGTTAAAACCGCAGGAGGGAGTCATTTTGTATGATGATTATGATATTGTCAGCCATACGGACAAAGAAGGAATCTGCAAAGTGAATATTGGAGAAATTGTCAGTTACATTCCTCAGACAGTATATTTAAATGGGGAGACTATCCGTAATAATGTTGCCTTTTTTGACCCTACGGGCAGTGTGGATGATGAAAAGGTAAAGGAATCCTTGATCTGTGCGCAAATCTGGAGAGAGGTTATGGGAATGCCGGAAGGGATTAATTCTCTGATCGGAGAGAATGGGATTTCACTTTCAGGCGGACAACGTCAGAGAATAGCGCTGGCAAGAGCCTTGTATAAAGATTTTGAACTACTGATCATGGATGAGGCCACAGGAGCTTTGGATATGGATACAGAAAAAGCCATAATAGATTCAATCTTGCAGGTAAAGAAAAATAAAACAATGCTTGTGGTGACACATCATATGAATCTGGCCGAGGAATGTGATATGATCTATTCCATAGAGAATAAGAAGATGGTAAGGATAAAGTAATATTTTTTAAAAAGATATTTGATGGAGGAACATGGGAGAGCAGAGATTTTTTAAAGATAAAGTTTCCATAGTCACCCCGGTATTTAATGGAGAGTTACATTTATCATATATGTTGGATTCCGTATTAGATCAGACATATAAAAATATTGAAATGATCTTAGTGGACGATGGATCCACTGATCAAACATTTTCAGTGGCAGAGAGCTATCAAAAGAAATTTGCGGAGAAAGGCTATGGATATCAGATCATAAAAGCAGAGCATAAGAACGCATCTGCGGCCATCAATCAGGGATTGCCATATGTTACCGGAGAATTTCTGACATGGCCGGACAGCGATGATATATTAGAGCCAGACTCCGTAAAAAGGAGAGTTGAATTTTTGCATATGCATCCACAATATCAATGTGTGAGGACTCTTGCCTGTTATTTTGATGCCATATCAGGAAAAAATGTAAAGGCAGATGAGAAAGAAGGGGATCTGTCAAAAGAAGATTTGTTTTGGGATATTTTGGAAGGCAGTACCTTTGTCTGTTGCGGCTGCTATATGTTGAGATCGAAAGCCTTTTTTGCGATTTATCCTTCTTTTCGGATTCCCGAATATGAAGTGGGACAAAATTTCCAGATGCTGCTTCCTTTTATGTATGTTCACAAATGCCCGACTATAAAGGAAAAATTGTATGGTGTCTGCGTTCGGCAGGGCAGTCATTCCAGGAGGAAGTTGACACGGGCAGAAGATGAGAAAAAATATAGCGATTATGAAGATTTGATTGATGAGATTGCAAGAATCTGTGATATGAAAGATACTGCATCATGGAAACGGATCGCTGAATGGAAGGTCAGACGGAAGTATCAGCTTGCACTTAAATATGGTGAGGTTAGGCAGGCCATAAGGGCTGGAAAAGAGTTATGCAAATATGGAAAAGCTGATGTCTGGCAGATATTGGGGGATATATTGCATCTGGTTTCGTTTCTTTATTTAGAAGAATTGAAAAAGAAGGAAAGAAAATGGTATATCAAAAGAAAACTATACAAACTGAAAAACAAAGATTTTACAATCATTGCATCAAATTGTAATGGTACATTTATGTATTATGATCTTGGTCTTCCTTTCCTGTCGCCCACGATCAACCTTACCATAGGGATGGACGATTTTGTTAAAATGGTGGAAAATCTGGAATGGTATATGGAGCAGGAGGTTATTGAGAAGAAAGGGGAATACAGTTGCCCTCAGGGGATGTTGGGAGATATAAAAATAAATTTTGTTCATTATGCTACATTTGAAGAGGGAAAGCAAAAGTGGGAGGAAAGAAAAAGACGGATCAACTGGAATAATATATTTATTGTAGGTACAGAAAGAGGGGATTGTACCTATGAGACATTGAAACGGTTTGATCGATTGCCATATAAAAATAAGGTAATTTTGACACATATAGAGTATCCGGAATTCCGGTCGGCTTATTATATAAAAGGATTTGAAGACCAAAAGGAATTGGGCACCACAACGAATTTAAAAGATCAATTTTTAAAGAGACGTTACTTGGATGATTTTGATTATGTGAGTTTCTTGAATGGCGCTTTATGATAGAGATGTGAAAAGGATCTAAAAGAAATGAAGGTATATAATGAAATGATTTCCGTAATTATTCCTTTGTATAATGCAGAGGCTTATATCAGGCAGTGCATTAAATCTGTGTGTAATCAGACATACACTAATTTTGAGATTATTATAGTGGATGATGGTTCAACGGATCGAGGTCAGGCTGTTTGCCGGGAATTAAAAAAGTATGATGAAAGGATACATTTAATTGTTCAGGAAAACAAAGGCGTTTCTGCGGCAAGAAACAGAGGACTTGATATAGCCTCAGGAAAATATCTTTTCTTTTTGGATAGTGATGATGCAATTCATCCACTGCTTTTTGAGGAACTTATTTATCAAGCAGAAGAGTTACAGGCTGATTTAGCGTTATGTGAGCATAATAGGCAGAAAGGAATTTTGATAGATAAGACGCTAAATGAGGTATCTGTTAACGATGCAAGACCAAGGTGGCGGATGTTGGAGAAGGAAGAATCGAATGAGTGGATCCATACGAAATATACAAGTGCATTGTTGGGGGTAGGCATATTAGTGCGCAGGGATTTAACAGGAGGTCAAAGATTTGATGAGAATTTAATTTTTGGAGAAGATACTTTGTTTACGTATCAGCTGGTGTGTAAAGGAGCCCGAATCGCATATTCTACCCAAGGATGGTACTATTACAGAATGCACGCAGAGAGCGCAATACATTCGTTGAATACCATGAAAAATGAGCATTATTTCGATGTATATAGGATACTGAGAGATGAGGAAAAAAAAAGAGGGCATAGCAATTTTGCAATGATTTGGGAGCGCAGGCTGGTATGGATGATACGGTCTAGGTATATATTGATGAAACAGAACGGGGACGAAGAGGGGGAGCGGATTATTAAAGAACAGGCGTTAAGGGAGAAAGAGCATCCTCTATTTAAAGAACTTTCTTTTATCCCTAGGTTTTTGTTTTTGTGCTGTTTTTTTTGCAATCCATTGTATTATTTTGTGCTGGAAAAGCTGGTAAGAGGTTTAGAAAGAATCATGTGGGGTAAGACGACATGGTAATGTGATGAGGGCTGAATAACGCCAGAACCAGTACTTTTCTGTAAATTTTATGTGAAATGGAGATGTTTGAAATGAATATGTTAAAAAAACTGTTCGCAAACTGGACGATATTAAAAGTACTGCGGGGTTTGGCCTGTGTTCTTTTTAGCTTGTATTTGACGGCTTATGTGGATTTATACATATTGAACTCAATCTGGTCGCGTCTGTTTATATTCGGGTGTTTTTTTATCATCTGTGAAACTGTTCTGTATGCTGCAAGCCGATTATTCAGGTTTGATCTTTCTCCTAAAATAGTTTTGCCTGCCATTGCTGCCGCAATTTTGATTTTGACCAGATATTGGAGTGTCTTTTTTCCCTCTACCCAGGAGATATTCATCACTCTTGTCTCTGAAACGGCTGGTGAAATTTGTCTGTGCGATGTGGTAGTGGATGGAGAAAACATTCCTGTTGCCCAGGCAGAGGTGGTAGAAAATTCTGGATGGCTGTATCGGGAAAAATATGACAATTTTATGATCTGGCCTGAAGAGGATGGGATTGAGAATCGTCTGACACTGCACTTTTGGGGGAATGAGGTCCGCCTTGGGTTTCCCTATACCCCTTATGCTGGGAGTGTCACTATTACATCCTCCGTTGGATATGTCGGAACTTGGGATCTGCGCTGTCCGGAATGGACCGAAGGTGAGGCGGTGGAATACGCTGATTTTACAATAGATTGCCGCCGTGTATACTCGCCGTTGGAGTTTCTGCTTTATAGTGCCGGGATTTTGTTATTTATTAGCTTTTTTTGCTTGCTTATACTACGTGGTGTCGGTTTGGTTTGGTATGAGAGTAAGATACGAGTAGATTTTTTTCAGTTTTTTGAGGACAAAGGTAATCTGGCTAAAAGGAATCAGGGGAAATTAATTAAAAGATTATTTTGGCCAGACTCGGGTATTCAAAGTCTTCCAAGTTTCTTTTGGTCTCGTAAGCCAAGTAAGAGACTGTGCTTTCTGATCATTCTGCTGGGGATGCATTGTGTACTGTTTTTTGTTGTTATATATAGTACGCTGGATAAGTTAATGGCTAGGTTTATAGCAGTACTTATTGTTGCGTCTTATTTATGTCTGTCCTCTAAACAAGTTCAACGTATTCTAGGGAAAAACAGGAATCCGAAAAAGATAGTTATAGATGTAACGTTAACTTTATGTACTTTTTTTGTGCTTGTGAAGCAACTTCTTTTTCTGGAAGGGAATAATCGAAGGTATCTTTCTATGGAGAGAGTATTTTTTCTCTTATTAGTGATGTGTTGCTTCATTTCTGTGACTTACCTGCTTATCAGCTTTTTATGTTCGCTTTTTTTCCGTGTAGCTAATTTGGCATGGCAAAAGAGTCAGATACGGGCGGAGATTCTCTTGTTTTTAGAGAATAAACAAAGATCAGATAGGAAGGAAGTATCTATATGGGGAGAGTTTTCTCTGATGAGTAAGCTGACCCAGTTGAGTAAATTTTTTTCACTTGAAAAGCCATCATTGGGCAAGATAATGCGAAACATTCTGACTTTCTTCCAGTTTCCTAAGCCAAGCAGAAAATTTGCCTTTCTGATCATTATGCTGGGAATGTATTGTGTGTTGTTTTTTACTTCTCCACAGATTAAACCAGACAAGTTTACGACTATATTTTTGGCAGTGTTTAATATCATATCCTATTTGTGCCTGACCTCCAAACTTGCTCATTTCCTTTTGAAAAAATACATAACGCCGGGCAAAGTTTTTGTAGTGGTAATTATTGCATTATATGCTGCTTTTGCCTCTTTTGGGCAGCGGTTTTTTTTAGATGGAAATAGTCGAATGCACCTTTCGGTGGAAGGGCTGTTTTATCTTCTGCTGGGGATGGTATGGTTTATTCCTGTGATTTACTTTTTGCTCTTTGGGTTGGAATGTTTGTCATCCAATAGAAAATCTAAGTGCAAACCGACTTACCACTGTCTGGCTTTTTGGATGCTGTTTGCGATCATGTGCCTTTGCCAGACGATTATTCTATGGGGGGTTTGGCCGGGTGGGTTTGCGACAGACAGTATAGATTTACTAAAGCAGGCAACGGGGCTTTATAACATTACGACTTGGCATCCTCCGTTGAATGCTATTCTCTATCGAATGATTCTTGCGGTATGTCCTCATGCGGGGGCTCTTGTTGCAGTACAATTGTTTTTCTTTGCCCTTCTTTGCACAAAGTTTTTGATACTCGGTTATGACTACGGCATCTCATTCAAAAGTTCGGCAGTATTGGGGGTTATATTTGGTCTGTTACCTAACCAAGTGGTTTCTGGAATCTGTCCGATCAAGGATTATCCCTATACGCTAGCACTGCTGTGGGGAACTTATTTGCTGATCCGCCTAGCTCTGAATCCGAAGGAACTGTGGAAATGGCGATTTTTTTTGGCAATATTAGTGGATATGTTTCTGATTTATGGGCTCCGGTACAACGGTATCGTACCTTTTGTTGCACTGCTGTTGTTATTTGTGTGGATTACATTCCGCTATTTTTCTAAAGTAAGGTTCCGATTGATGGTGCTCTCTTTGACTTGTATTTTAATGATCTCTACTTATAAGGGTCCGATATTCTCCTTGCTCCATGTGTCGCAGGATATCACTATGAGCCCTTATACTACTATGCTTTGCGCGGTAGCATCATGTATTAACAAAGGCTTGCCACTTTCAGAAGAAAGCAATGCGATTATGAAATCCGTCCTACCATTGAACCAGTGGGGAACCTATTACAATCGATATTTGGGACATGATCTGTACTATTGGGGTCGAGGAAATCTTACGGACAAGTATTCTTTTGATCCTTCTCAGATTACCGCCAAAGAGGCATTTACCGTATACCTGGAGGCACTGCGCAAATATCCGGATGTGGTAATCAAGGATAGACTGGACGGGTTAGATCTTTTGTGGGATGTAAGACAACCATCGGACGCATTTAACACAAAGGGATTTCTTGACTTGACCATTTTAGAAGATGATCATCTTGAAGCGTACTTCGACTTTGAAAAGATAGAATATGGAGTGCCTTATTATAAACATTCTTATCTGGCGGAGATATACCATAGTACGGTAAATACATCAACTAACAATGTGATGGATATGCTTCTTTGGCGTTCAGGTGCTTATATTATTCTGCTAATGACATTGGGGGTGTTCTGGTGGGGGAATCGAATAAAATGTCTTCTATGGGCAGCCGTGCCGCTTTTAGGACAAATTGTAGGTCTGGTGCTGGTGATGTACCATCAGAGTTTCCGATATATATACGGGGTTCAGACTCTTACGGTTGCATTGGTGTTTTGTAGCATATTCTGGCGCAATATGTCGGATAGTGGTTGAATGTGAGAAGCATTAACGATGAGACCAGATAGCTTTTGAAGTATATAAATTTTTAGTTATACTTAGAATTTGTATCTTGTTTTTGTGATGTGTTGATCAACCTGAAAGAAACGCAGCGCCGCAATTCCCAATACAAGAAAAAAATAACCCTGTTTTACCATCAGAAAGGAAGCAGCCCGGATCACAATTTTCCATGAAAATGGTTGGATTTCCTGCACAAAGCTGCCCTGGCTGAGTAATCTCATATATTTTTTTACAAATGGGTTTTCTCCATAACTTGTCAGCTTTTGAACAGATGCCATAATTCCACGTTTTTGGAACAAAAGCTCCTGCTTAGTGAGGAAAAATGCTCCGAAAAACAGGTGGAAAGCAATCATATCCTTGTATGCCTCAGGAAGATGGCGTTTTGTAAGAAAGCCCTGGAAATCTTCTGCAACAGAAATCCAGACTGATTGAAAGGATTCTTTATACTGAAAAGAAGTAGATTCCTTATTGATGCGGTACAGATAAACACTTTCGTCAATAAAGGCATAAACCGGTTCACAGGCGTAGCAGGCCATATTGTGGGCTTTATCCTGCATAAAGGGGTAGGCAGGACAAAGCAGATTGTTTTGAAGTAAAAAATCCTTCCGGTAGAGCTTCCCCCAGTTGTAAGCAAGATGCCCATACATAAAGAAGCCTTTGAAACGAAAATCGGCCGTCAGGGTATATGCGCCCTCCCTTAAATGGTGGCGGTTAACTCCGCTGAGACCCTGCCGGCTGAAACGCCGAAAGCATCCGACTGTGATATCAGCGTTTGTTTTTCTGGCTTTTTGGGCTAATCTGCTGACTGCATAAGGGCCGTCCAGGCAGTCGTCGGAATCCACGAAAAGAAGATAGTCGCCTTTTGCGAGAGCAAGACCTGTATTTCTGGCGGCGCCCAACCCCAGGTTAGTTTGGTGGACAACTGATATCTGGGGATATTTTTTGGCGTATCGGTCGCAGAGGGAGGGGCTTTTGTCGGTGGAACCGTCGTCCACCAATAGAATTTCCATATCAGGATAGTCCTGAATCAGAACGCTGTTAATGCACTTTTTCAGGTACTTTTCTGTGTTAAAGACAGGAATGATGACACTGATTTTTGGCTGTTTCATAACGGAACTTCCTCTCTTATAGTCAGTGAAAGCAGGCAATTTTTGGTTTGGGGCTGCTGCATGTATTATATTCTGTTTTTTTTGGTGATTCAAGTGTCTTGTTCTTTTTAGGGTTCTGAATTATACTGAATTGAAGTGTATTCAAATTTTAAAGTGGAAGGAAAAAGCGGATGTCAGATGATTTCTGTAATCATACCGATTTACAATACGGAGCATTATTTAAGAAGATGCATTGATTCTGTCCTTGCTTCTGCCTGCAAAGACATGGAGGTTATTTTGATCGATGACGGCTCCACAGATCGTAGTGCGGAGATCTGCCGGAGATATTGCCGGAAGGATGCACGTGTCAGATTTATTGATCAAAAAAGGAAAGGCGTCTCTGCGGCCCGGAACCGGGGAATAGACGAAAGCCGGGGAGAGTGGATTGTCTTTGTGGATTCCGATGATTTCGTTTCAGGAGATTTTCTGGAAACTGTGGCAAAAGAGAAGTATCAGAGCCAGGATATGCTGATCTTTAATTATGAGAAATGGGATAAAAGAAAGCGATGGGAAAAGGGAGAAAGGAAAAGAACCGGAGAAATCTCATACAATGGCAGGGAGAATGCGGGAAAGTTAATAGAGAAAATATTGAGGGCACAGCAGCTTGAAAGCAATGGAAAGGCGAATTTACGTTCACCCTGGGCCAAGGCTTATAAAAAATCGGTACTGGACCGATATAAAATACGCTTTCCAGAACAGATTTCAATGGGAGAGGACAGGCTTTTTAACATAGAATACCAGTGGAGGGCATGGAGACGCCTTTATATCCCGCAAACCGCCTATTTTGTGCAGTGGCGAAAAGAATCGGCATCCCATAGCTTTCATTCAGATTATATACAGAGGGATTACCACCTTCAAAAAATGCAAAAGCAGTTCTTAGAGAACTGCAACCTGCTTCCGGCTCTTGAAAATGCTTACTATGACAGTGTGCTTTCCAATTTAACACATGTATTGATCAAGGGGATTTTCAGCCCTTACAGCCCAAGAAGCTACAGGGAAAACTGTCGGCTGTGCGAAAGAGTGCAGAGAGGAAGCTTATACAGGGAGGCGCTGCAGTATTCTGGCCAAAGTGGAGACAAAATAGGTATTTTGCCCAGAAGGGCGCTGCTCTGGTGTTACCGCCACCAATACTATGGCATTGTGAACCTGCTGTGCAGATTATGTTACGGCATTCTGCTCAGAATTTGATAAGAAAGGCAAAACGTAATGATAAGAGACATAAAGCGATTTTGCAAAGATATGAAGAGGTATTTTGGTTATTCCGTGCGTTTGACGGTATATGCCTGTTATTTCTAAAATATAAATATATTTTACTCTTTTCAGGAATGCTGTTCAATGCATTTAAGATGCTAATATCTTTCGGAATTATCATTTTTATGATGATAATATATAAAGTACAGATAACAATTAATATTCTGGTTATTATTCCGATTTTAATTAATTTGTTTCTTATCACTTTTGCAGTAGGTTCTATATTGATGCACTACAGGGTCTATGTTAAAGATTTATCGTACATAGTAGATATTGTGTTACGGATGCTGATGTACTTTTCGGGAACTTTTTATTCCTTGTCCCAGCGGATTCCGTGGAATCGGATTCAAGGACAGTCTGTCCGGCAGGGAAAATATTGTTTTATCCGGAATGCTGCTGGGTTTTACCGAGAAGGAAATCATGGACAAAATGCAGACTATCATTGATTTTGCTGAGGTGGGGGATTTTATCGACAGGCCGGTGCGGATTTATTCCAGCGGTATGCATTCCAAGCTGGCATTTTCCATCACGGCGATAATGGAAACGGATATTATGCTGGTGGATGAAGTGCTTAGCGTGGGGGATGAGCGGTTCCAGAAGAAAAGCAGGGCGAAGATGGAGGAACTGATCAGTGATAAAAACCGTACGGTGGTGATTGCGTCTCACAATACCTCCCTGCTTCGTGATATATGCGACGCAGTCCTGTGGCTCCACGAAGGCAGTGTAAGGGAATACGGGAAGCCGGATGAGGTTCTGGATCACTATATCGCGTATATGACGGAATGAATTTTGGTTCCATATTCGGTAAGACAGAGAATATATAATGAGGAAACAACTGACACTAGCGCGAAATCAGTTGTTTTAAGATATCGTTTGTGATATAATTTTTATAATAATTGATTTTTTTGCAAAAAAGCTGTACAAAATATGTATTTTGTACAAATCTTAAAGGATGGCAGGACGGTAGGATGAATGTATTATTAATTGGCGGCGGCAGCCGGATAATGGACTCTATCATTGATAAGCTCAACAAGGCAAATCATCGAATCTATCTGTTGACCGGACACAGAGACAAACGTGAGAGCTATAAGCATGTATTTCAGAGATATGATTTTCCATATGATGATGACAGTGTGAAGGATATCTTCGAGAGTGTCAAACCGGATATGGTATTTTTTCTGGGCGCTTTTGACCGTAACTTTGACTGGGAAAAGGAAAGACGGGAGTCTGTACGCTATACCACATCGCTGATGAATATTCTTTCTGCCTATTCTATGGTGGGAAAAGGGCGTTTTGTGTATTTTTCTTCTCAGGAGGTATACAGCGGATCCTATGCAGACAATATTCCGGAGGTGGAGGCGGTTTCTCCCAGAGGATTTAAGGCCATGGCGGTGGCTCAGGGAGAAGAAATCTGCGGAAATTACCGGAGGATGCAAAATCTGGATATCCTGACGCTGAGGCTGGATCATGTTTACGGGATTCCCAGGAAGGGACAGCATGAAAATGACGCCTGTTTTAAGATGTGCCTTGAGGCTCTTAAGACGGGAAAAATCTCGGCCAGCAACCGGAAATTTTTTTCCATGATTTATTTGAATGACGCGGTGGAGCTTGCTTTCAGAGTCATTATGGATGAGGGGAGCAGGCAGGCCTTTTATCACATTTCTTCCATGGAGCAGATCAGCGAGATGGATCTGGCGCAGATGATTGCCAACGAGATGGGGGCAGGCGTGAATGTGATCGATAATTCCGTAGGAGAAAGATACCGCCTGGTGCTGGATGCGGGACGATATAAAGAAGAATATGAGGATTACAAAATCTTCACCCATTATGAAGAAGGGGTCAAACGGGTAGTACAGTTCATTAAACGATACAGTGATTCCTTTATCCGGGCAGAGGATGTGGGAGGCGGATGGGGCGGTATGCTCTGGCATACACTCAAAAATATCGTGAGAAGGCTGGTTCCGTTTCTTGAAAATATCCTTTTTCTTTTGATCTTTTACTGGATCAATGATCTGGCGGCGGGAAGCGAATATTTTGAAAAACTGGATTTTTATCTCCTGTATGTCCTTTTGTTTGCCATTGTACATGGCCAGCAGCAGGCAATCGTATCCGCCCTGCTGGCGGTGGCGGCCCACTGTTATCGTCAGATGGCAGGCAGTACGGGGCTGGAAGTGCTGTTGGACTATAGTACATATGTGTGGACGGCGGAATTATTTATTGTGGGTATGGCCGTGGGATATATGCGGGATCAGCTCCGTACCATCCGGGACGAGGATGCGGAAGAGATACGGTATCTGAATGAAAAGATGAATGATATTGCGGATATCAATGACAGTAATGTGCGGATGAAGAAGAATTTTGAAGCGCAGCTGGTGAATCAGAGAGACAGTCTCGGAAAGATTTATGAGCTTACCTCCAGCCTGGAAGGGTATGGGCCGGAAGAAGTCCTCTTCTATGCGGCAAAGGTGCTGGGAGAGCTGATGAACAGCAGAGATGTGGCTATTTATGTGGTAGCCAACGACAGTTATGCCAGGCTGTTTTCCGCAACGTCTTCCGAGGCCAGGAGACTTGGAAATTCCATCAATTATCAAGCTATGGAAAGCATGTATGAAGATTTGAAAGAGAAGAGGGTTTTTATCAATAAGGCAATGGATGAAAAGCTCCCCCTGATGGCAAGCGCGGTTTATGCCGAAGAGGGAATGCAGCTCATTCTGATGTTATGGGGAATTCCATGGCAGCGTATGACGCAGTCGGAGGCCAACCGTCTCATCGTCACAGGCTCTATGATTCAGAATGCCACAATGCGTGCCAGACGATATCTGGATGCCCTTAAGAGTCAGCGCTATCTGAATGGGACTCAGGTGCTCTCCAAAGACGCTTTCACTGCGCTGGTAGGAGCGTTTTTGAAGGCCAGGGACGAAGGGCTTACGGAATGTACTCTTTTGGAAATTCATCTGGGAGAAAAGAAGCTGGAGCAGGCGGCTCAGGCTCTTGGCGGCAGCATAAGGCAGAGCGATTACATGGGAGTATTGGAGGGCGGCAGACTCTGTGTCCTTCTGTCCAATACGAATGCGGCAAACGCCCAGGGAGTCAGAGAGCGTTTTGAAGGCGCCGGCTATGAGAGCAGCCCAAGAGAGGAGGCGGCAATATGACGCTGTCCAGAGAGGAACAGATTTTCCTGATTGTTCTTATCATAAACGCGGTGGTAGCCGTCATTTATCTGCTGGTGGGCATCCTGATCATGGTGCCCATAAGAGGGAGAAAAAGGAAAGAGGAACTGGAAAGGCTCAGGGACAACAGAAGGACCTATCTGATCCGTTTTATTGTAATGCTTTTATGTCCCGTGTTCGGTATCCTGTTTTTCTTTCTGTCCCATCTGCTTTTCCTCACCATATTCCGGAAAAAGGCAGATCTGGAGGATGTGGTTTTCAGTAAAGAGAGAGTGAGGACGCAGCTCAAGGCAGATGAGGACAGGGAGAGAAATTTAGTTCCCATTGAAGAGGCGATTGTGATCAATGACAATAAGAGTCTGCGGGAAGTAATGCTGAATACGGTAAAAGGAGATATTAAGGATTTCCTTTCCGCAATATCCATGGCTTTGGACACGGAGGATTCCGAATCCGCCCATTACGCGGCGTCCATTCTGAGCTTTGAGCTGGATGAATTCCGCCTGGAGACAGAAAAGCTGTATGAGCAGCTTGGACAGGAAGAGCCGGGAGAAACACAGGCCGAGAAAAAGCTGCTGGATTACATGGATGTGATATTAAAGCAAAGGGTTTTTACGGATCTGGAACAAAAAAGATATGTGAGAATGATGGCGGATGTGGCAGAGACTTTTTATGAAAAAAATGCTTTGGAAATCACACAGGAGCAATATGAGAGCGTATGCCTTCGCTTGATGGAGATTAAGGAATATGAAAATTCGGAAAAATGGTGTCAGCGCCTTTCCGACCAGTATCCGGATCAGCTTTCTGCCTATACCTGTAAGCTGAAGTTATATTTTGTTACAAAAAACAGGGATGCTTTTTTCAGTGCTCTGGCCGGCCTGAAGGCTTCCGATGTGGTAATCGATAACGAGACATTGGAATTAGTCAGGATTTTCAGCTGAGAAAGTTTGAAGGATATGTTGTGCTCTTACTATGCAATATCGCGGAAAATCTGTGATGGCAGGAGGTAGAAAGATGATATCACGCAGAAATTTTTTTGCGATGACAACGATCATGTGCGTTATATTTTTAATGTTTCAGTTTTCCAATGTGGCGCTGGAGGGCTGGAATAATTATGAAGTGAATTCACATGTGGCGGATAAAGATGGGCTTCCCGGCAGGAGCGATATGTATAGACCCGAATGGGCGGCAGAAGAAGCCGGGGGACTGCAGCGAAGCCAGGTGGTATATATTGGAGACGGGGCGCAGGCCACCCAGGAAGTGGCGCAGGTATGGAGCTCTTACACAAAAAGAGGATTCGCGGCATACGAGTCTTTAGAGACATATGACAGATTCAAAAGAATGGAGGGAACCGGGCATCCGGAGATGATCGTGATCGATACCCAGGGAATGGATTTGAGCAGCCCTCAGGCATGCGGCTATCTGAAGAAGTATATAGAGTCGGGCATTGATCTGGTCTTCTGTAATCTTCCTGACGTGTCGGTGATACAGGGCAGTGAGGAACTGAGAGAACTTTTGGGGATCCGGGAAGTGGTCGAAGCACAGACCACAGTTTCAGGGCTTCATCTCTATGAAGGATTCTTGCTGGGTGGAGAGAGGATCTATCAGGCAGAAGATGCAAGGCAGGATATGGAGCTATCGTTTCCCTGGTATAAGCTCTCGTCCGGCACCAAGGCTTATATGAAAGGAATTCCCCAGGAGGATGAGTCTTTAGAGCCGGAGGATTATCCGGTGGTGATCTGGCGCAAAAGCTTCGGAGACGCTTTTGTATTTGCGGTAAACGGCGGATATATGGAGGATGTGACCGGATTGGGGCTTCTTTCGGCCATGACAGCGGAGATGAATTCCTGTGAAATCTATCCGGTGCTCAACGCGCAGAATATGATCTATGCCGGTTATCCGGTGATGGCGGCAGAAAACAGCGACGAGATGATGCGCCGTTATAACCGCAGTCTGCCGGCGGTGTCTCAGGATATTATATGGCCTAACATTGTAGATATTTATCGGAATAATAAACTTGGGGTTACCTGCATGATGACGCCACAGCTTGACTATGTGGATTATGAGTTTCCCCAGGAAGAGCTTTTGTCCCGTTATTTAAAAATGCTTAATGAACAGAAGATGGAGACGGGACTGTCAGGAATTAATTTGTCCAATACGGCGGTAAAGCAGAAGCTTTCAGAGGATTATGACTATATGCAGAATGCCCTTCCCAGCTATCAGTTTACTTCCTTCTATGCGGGAAACATGGATGAGGGGCAGGTGGAGGAAGCGCTGGAGACAGCCGCTCTGGAAGAGGTGAGGACAGTGATTACCGATTACGATGACAGAATTGATCTGGTGGGCTATCAGTCGGAGACCGTAACCAGGCAGAGCGCTTTATCCAATGGCCTGGAGCATACCTTCCGTGAGGATTTCAGAGTCAGAAGTGTGGAGACGGCTTTGGGCTACGCAAGTGTTCTGGTAAATATGGATTATGTAGCTTATCCTTCGGCGGGAGATGAGGACTGGGATAACCTGGCTCAGGTCTTAAGCCGCAATATTGCCACAGGCTGGGAAAATTACCAGGGCTTTTCGGGAACTACTGCCTCGGAGTGTGATTCTCATATCCGCAGCTTTCTGGCATTGGATTATTCGCAGAGCAGAGAAGGAAATTCCCTGACGCTCAGGCTGAATGAAGTGGGGGGAACTGTGTGGTTCATCCTCAGAACGCAGCAGGAAGCGGTTGAACGTGTGGAAGGCGGCAGCTTTAAGGAACTGGAAGAGCATGTCTATCTGATCGAGGCAAACGCGGAAAATGTAGTGATAGATTTAAAATCGTCAGAGAGATATCATTATATATACTGATGGCGGTAAAGGAAGGAACAAGATGAGAATTTGTATCGTAGCGGAAGGATGTTATCCATATGTGGTAGGCGGTGTGTCAAGCTGGATTCACGGCCTGATCAGATCTTTCCCAAGTCAGGAGTTTGTGATTCTGGCGATTGTCACTAATCGCTCTATGCGTGGAAAATATGTATATGAGCTTCCGGATAATGTGACGGAGATACATGAACTGTATCTGGAGGATTCCGACTGGGGCAGGAAGAGACGGCGCCGGAAACGGATGAGCAAGAAGGAGTATGAGGCGCTCAGGAGTCTGGTGCTTAACCAGCGCGTGGAGTGGGAGGTTTTGTTTGACTTTTTCCAGAAGCAGAATTACTCTCTCAACGACTTGCTGATGGGGGAGGATTTCCTGGAGGTAGTCACGGAATACTATTTACTTAACTACAGTCAGATTGTGTTTACCGATTTTTTGTGGACCATGCGCTCCATCTACCTTCCGTTATTCTTTACCCTGCAGATGGAAATCCCCAAAGCCGATCTGTATCACTGTGTCTCCACAGGATATGCGGGCGTGCTGGGAGGCATGGCCAAATACATCCATGGAGGGCGCCTGTTGATCTCGGAGCACGGTATTTATACCCGCGAGCGGGAGGAAGAGCTGATCAAGTCCAGATGGGTGAAGGGAATCTATAAGAATATATGGATTGAGCAGTTCCGGAAGATGTCCCGGCTTGCATACGAAAGAGCCGATATGGTTACAAGCCTGTATGAACATGCAAGAGAGCTTCAGCTGGAATTAGGCTGTCCTATGGAAAAAACGAAGATTACGCCTAATGGTATTTCGGTGGAAAGCTTTCAGAACCTGCCCGGCAAAAGGGAGGAGGACGGGGGGAAAATCAATGTGGGCGCCGTGTTCCGCGTGACGCCTATTAAGGATGTGAAAACTCTGATTCAGGCTTTTGCTTTTGCCAAAATGAGAGAACCTGCCCTGAAGCTCTGGATTATGGGCTCCTGTGAGGAAGAACCTGAGTATGCGGCGGAATGCCGGATGATGGCGGAAATGATGGGAGTTACGGATATTGAGTTTACGGGAAACATCGATGTAAGGGAATATTACGGCAGGATGGATATGATGATTCTCACCAGTATCAGCGAGGGGCAGCCCCTGACCATCCTGGAGAGTTTTGCGGCCCATAAGCCGGTGATAGCCACGGATGTGGGAAACTGCCGGGGGCTGATTGAGGGAGAACAGGACGATCTGGGCTCTGCCGGTATTATAACCCATATCATGAATGTGGGGGAGATTGCCAGGGCGATCATCAGTATGGCGCGGCAGGCGTCCCTGCGCCAAAGCATGGGAGAAATCGGTTATCAGAGAGTTATGGCAAGATACCGGACAGAATATATGCTGGAGAATTACAGAGCGATTTATAAGGATTTTGCGGCCAGTATGGGGCTTTTATGGGAAGATGAGAACCAGGGCATGTCTGTACCGGGCGAGGATGGGAAAGGATAAGAAATGGCAGGCATAGGCGTTAAGTTAAATAAAATATTTGAAAAAAGATCCATTACGGCTGATCTGGTGGGATTTACCTACAGCACGGTTGCCACGGCGGCGCCTATGTTTCTGGTGATTCTGACCATCATACTGATGCAGCATGTGCTTGGCTTTGAGGGAGCGGATTATCAGGCGAGAGAGCTGTTTTTCTGTACAGTGCTGTACGTGTTTATTTTTGCTCTGCTGACGGCCTCTCCCTTTAATGCGGTTTTGTCCAAATATGTACATGATGCGATTTTTGAGGAACGGTATCAGGATATACTTCCCTGTTATTATCTGGGGCTGGTATTGAATGTGGCTTTGAGCTTTCTTCTGGGTGTTCCTTTCTGTCTCTGGGAACATTTTGTTGGAGGGGTAGGGGTTTTTTATGTGTTTATCAGCTTTTGCGCATATATGATTCTGATGCTGGTATTTTATTCCATGCTTTATCTTTCCGTAGCCAAGGATTACCAGAAGATTTCCCTGTTTTTCCTGATCGGTATGGCAGCTGCCTTTCTGGTGGCTTATATTTTAAGAGAATGGCTGTCCTGGGAGATCGGAGAGAGTATGCTTTTTGGTCTGTCCGTGGGTTTTCTTCTCATTGCAGTGATGGAATTTGCCACCATAAAGCGGTATTTTGTCAAAAACAGTAACAGGTATAAACCTGTGCTTGGATATTTCAGAAAATGGTGGAAACTGGTTCTGACAAATTTTCTCTATACCCTGGGGCTTTATATTCACAACTTTGTGTTCTGGACTACGGATATGCATGTGGTGGTGGTAAAAAGTTTTGTCTGCTGCTGGCCCTATGATATGGCATCCTGTCTTGCCATGTTTACCAATATCTCGGCCACAGTAATTTTTATCGCGCGTATCGAAATGCATTTCCACGAGAAGTATAAAGCCTATTCCGAGGCGATTATCGGCGGAAAGAAAGCGGATATTGAAAATGCCAAGAGCAGGTTATTCCGGCATATTTCCGGTGAATTGATGAGTCTGGTGCGTGTTCAGTTCATCATATCGGTAGTGATTTATCTGCTGTGTGTGGTATTTTTGCCGCAGTTCGGCTTCGCAGGGATGGTTATGCGCATTTATCCCTGCCTGGCGGCCGGCTATTTCATTTTGTTTATTATGTATGCGGTTATCTTATTTCTGTATTATTTTGACGATTTGACGGGAGCGGTGCTGGCGACTTTAAGCTTCTGCCTTGTGACCCTGATCGGAAGTATTTTTGCCACTCGTTTGGATGAAATCTGGTATGGACTCGGCGCTCTTCTGGGTTCTCTGGCAGGATGGAGCGTGGCTTATATGAGGCTTCGCTGGGTGGAAAGAAATATGGACACCCATATTTTCTGCCGCGGTCTTCTGCTGAAACGGGAATATGGCCCTAAGCCTTCCGGCCTTGTATATGAAAAAGCTTATAAAGCGGAGAATGATACAAAAAAGGATGGCGGAGAGTGGGAACAGCCGGCAATGCAAAAATGAAAAGGATACTGTTTGTCATCAATACGCTGGGACATGCGGGGGCTGAGAAGGCGTTATTAGAGCTGCTCAAAAGGCTGGAAAAGATCAATTGTGAAATCTGTCTCTATGTGCTTATGGGCCAGGGGGAAATGTTTGCTTCGCTTCCGCCCTGGGTGAAGGTGTTGAATACCCGCACCAGCACTCTGTCTGTATTGTCAAAGGAGGGCAGGTGCAGGATGGTCAAAACGGTTTTGGCCGCTTTTTGGAGAAATGGAAACCGTTTACGAAAGCTGCGGTATACCGCGGGATATCTTATTGAGATGCTGGAAAAAAGGCATATTCAGATCGATAAGCTGTTGTGGCGTTTGATTGCGGAAGGGGCTGAGCGCTTTGAAGAGAGCTTTGACCTGGCGGTGGCCTGGCTGGAGGGAGGATCGGCCTATTATGTGTCGGATTATGTCCATGCGGCAACGAAAGCGGCGTTTATCCATATAGATTATGAAAATGCCGGATATACAAGAGAAATGGACAGGGATTGCTGGAGGGAATATGACCGGATTTTTTGTATTTCAGACAGTGTGAAGGAGCATTTTTTGCAGTTTTATCCGGAATATACCTCAAAGACCCGAATCTTTTACAATTTGATTGACCAGGAAGGAATTTTGCTTAAGGCTCGGCAGCAGGGAGGATTTTCCGATCATTACGAGGGAATGCGTCTGCTTACCGTCGGAAGGCTTACCTATCAGAAGGGCTATGATATTGCAGTGCGGGCTATGAAGCTTTTGAGGGAAAAAGGTGTTCAGGCCAGATGGTATGTACTGGGAGAGGGAGAGTTAAGAGGGGCTCTTGAGAAACAGATAGAGGCGCTGGGGCTGAAAAAAGATTTTATTTTGCTGGGAGCGGCTCAAAATCCTTATCCCTATTTTTTGCAGGCGGATATCTATGTGCATGCCACAAGATATGAGGGAAAAAGTATGGCGCTTCAGGAAGCGCAGATACTGGGTTGTGCGGTAATTGCATCGGACTGCAGCGGTAATCGGGAACAGATTCTGGACGGCAGGGACGGCATACTCTGTGCATTGACGCCGGAAGCGGTTGCGGAAAGTATCTCATTTTTGCTGGGAAGAGAAGAAATGAGGAAAAGGCTTGGCCAGGCGGCAAGGGAAAAGAAGCAGTCCCAGGGACAGGAGACAGCGCTCGTGAGGGAATTGTTTTCATAGAGGAAAAAATTATGGAGGCAGAAAAATGATAACATTCTATTGGATCGGTGAATACGTAAAGGTGTTTTTAGGCTATCTGCTTGTAATGTATCTGTGGCCGACGGTGGTATTCAGAAAGCATCTGGCAGGAAAATCCAAAACTTATCGTTTCAGTTTTTGTGTCACATCGCAGATGGTGATTATTAATACGCTTGTGTTAACTCTTGGTCTGCTGCACATATTGAATAGATGGGTATTTGATCTTATCTTTTACGGTATTTTGCTTTTTTCCCTTATTGGAAAGATGGATGAAGCTAAGGCGGAAAAGATCAGGCGTCTGATGGCGGGAAGCTATGGAGTGAAATTCTTTCTGCGCAATACGGTGAAAGACTGGATTAAAAAGAAGGCGGGGACTCTCTGGAATGAGTTCCGCTCCAGATGGGGAGAGTATCTGGTGCTTTTGTGTATTCTCGTGTTTGGGATGGCTTATTTTTCACATGGCGCTTTTCAGGATTTTTCGTATGGAAACAGCGATATGTATACCCATCATTCCTGGATAAACGGATTGATTGAGGGGAAGATATTTGCCGATGGCGTTTATCCTGAGGCAATGCATTGTTTTGTTTACAGTTTGTATGCTCTGTTCGGGACTGAGGTTTACAGTATCATGCTCTTTTTGCCGGGAATTCATATTCTTGCATTCCTCTTGGCGGCATACTGTCTGATGAAGGAGATATTTTCCTGGCGCTATTCCTCTCTGTTTGTACTCACACTGTTTCTGACACTGGATTTAAAATGCATTGACGCCATAGAAAGCATGGCGAGGTTTCAATGGATGCTTCCTCAGGAATTTGGTTTGTGTACGGTTTTCCTGTGTGCGCTGTATTTGATCCGTTATTTAAAGAATTCTCATTCCATCCTGCGAAAAGGAAAGGAAACAAGATTTTGCTGGGATGAGAATCTGCTTATATTTATGCTTTCTTTGACGGCATCCGTTGCAGTTCACTTTTATACCACCATGATGGCCGCTTTTTTGTGTGCCGCGTTTGCACTGTTTTCCATGAGGAAAGTATTTCAAAAAAAGCATTTGATTCCTCTGGTCAGCGCATCCCTTTGCGGGCTTTTGATCGCCCTGCTGCCAATGGCGGGCGCACTGGCTCTGGGAACTCCCTTTCAGCATTCCATCCGATGGGGAGTAAATGTGATAAAAGGCGAGTATGCTGAGGTAGAAGAAGAAAACGTCGGCGGACAGGAGGAAGAGAACCGATCGGAAAAAGAGGAAGACGGCAAGCTGCCGGAAGAGGGCAGGACAGCGAACGGGATTGTGACGCTTATGAAGGAAAAAATGGAAAAGGCGCCTTCCACCGCCATGCTGGCCGCAGGGATTCCGTTTCAGTACTCCGCAGCCTGGGTGACAAGTCTGGCAGGGTCAGATACTCTGGGAACCGCGGACATCTCCGGCAGTGTGAAAGGGCCGGTAAAAACTTTTTTTTCAACTATTTACGAGAAGGGCTTTGCCCGCGTGTATGGGGAAACCCGCGCAAAGTGGGTGGTAATACTGACTGGGCTGGCAGTCGGCCTGTGGCTCATTTCACGTACGGCGCTGGATGAAAAACTGAAACAGATTGGAAAAGAGTATCTTCCCATGGTTTTGGCTTCTCTCCTGTTTATGGCGCAGTATGCGGCCGTCTATATGGGAATTACACAATTGGTGGATCCGCCGCGCCTTTGTTCCGTAGCACACTTGCTGGTTCTGATGATCATGGTAATACCTCTTGACGCGGTATTTTGCGTTTTTGCAATTGTGTGCAGGGAAAGCATTCTCAAACTATTGTCTTTGCTCTGTCCGGCTGCGATTTATGTGCTGACCATTATAAGCGGAAATTTTCATGGATTTTTATACAGTAATCTGACCCGTTATAATTCGGCGGCGGCAGTGACAAATTCCATTGTGAGATCTTTCCCGGCCAATACCTATACGGTTGTGGCTCCAACCGATGAAATGTATCAGATTGTTCCTAAGGGATACCATGAAGAGCTTTTATCCTTTGTGGAGAATAGCAGCGAGACAGATTACCGGATTCCCACGGAATATGTGTTCCTTAACGTGGAGAAAAAACCTCTGCAGTACAGTCAGATCCATTTCTTTAAAGGGCCTTCTTTCCTGGGGGAGGAAAAGTACCCTTCAATGTATGAAGACAGCAGCGTCTACCAGGGAACAGGAGCCTGGCCTTATCTGGAAAAATATCCGGATGCGTCGGGCTTAAGCCAGTGCCCTCAGGTTATTGCGTCAGATATCTCCGAAGAAAAGGCAATGGAAGGGCTGGATTATGAGGAAGGCTACTGGAATATCTACAGCAATTACAGAAAGCGGGCTGTTCTGGAGTCAAAAGCTTATGAATGCTGTAAGAGACTGCAGCAGTTATATCCTTTTGAAATTAAGGTATACTATGAGGATGAGAATTTTGTCTGCTATTACTTTAAACAGGAGATGACTTCACTGTATAATCTGGGAATCGAATAATTATGAATAAACAACGGCTGCCACGCTCCATGGGCCATTCTCATATAAAACTCAATAAAGTAAAAAAGAGTATTATTTTATGCAGTGTTTTGCTTTTGCTGGTATTGATCGGAGGATTGGCTGTTTTTTATACCAGGGGTAATAATGTGGAGACGGAAGGCTGCATCTTTACGGAATCTGCCCGTGAACTGCGAAATCCTGGAAGAGGGTATTACAATATCTATCTTTTTGAGATCACAGATGAGGAGGTAAATTACAGTCAGCTTGTGGACAGCCTTTATCAGAAAGATAAGGACACAAGCCTTACGCTGATTGAGATTAACCTGCAGGAATATCGGGAGAGGGAGATCAGCAAAGCAGGGCTTATCAATATCGATGCCCTGTTCCATGCTCTTAAGAGAACCGATAAGCAGTTGATTGTCCGCTTTTTGTATGACTGGGCAGGACAAAATGAATTATACGAGCCTGAAAGCCTGGAGCTGATTAAGGTCCATATTGGGCAGCTTAAGAAAATAATCAATAAGCACAGCGACCAGATTTTTATACTGCAGGGAGTGCTGGTGGGAAATTGGGGAGAAATGAACGGCACACGGTATTCTTCCAACGCGGAGCTGCGGGAGCTTGTCCTCTGTCAGGCCGAAGCGCTTGATTCTTCTATTTATCTTTCCGTGCGTATGCCTTCCCAGTGGCGTGGGATCACACGGATAAAGGAGCCGCACCGGGAAAATCTGATGGAGGATCCTCTTGCAGCACGGCTTGGCCTGTACAATGACGGTATGCTGGGAAATGAGAGTGATTACGGTACCTACGGTACAAAAGAAGCGGGAGGGGAAGGGCGTCTGCGAAGAGAGGACGAGCTGTCTTTTCAAAATGAGCTTTGCCGATATGTACCGAACGGAGGTGAAGCCATTAATGACAACAGTTACAATGATTTCAAAAACGCAATAAGAGATCTTGGTATCATGCATGTCACTTATCTGAACAAGGGACATGATGAGAAGGTACTTGAGAAATGGAAGAATACCAAGGTGACAGGAGGCGGTTGCTTCCATGGGATGGACGGATATACTTATATAGAGAGGCATCTCGGGTATCGTCTGCTTATCACAGGAACAGATTTTTATCACAGCTCCTTTGCAAACAGGCTTGCCGTAAGCGTAAATATGAAAAATGTCGGGTTTGCCCCTCTCTATGAGGAAACTGAGGCGAAACTGGTATTTTATAATAAGGAGGATAAGGAGCATCCTGCTTATATCATGAGGGGGGATTTGCGCGGACTTGTGGGAGGAAGCGACTGCGGAGAGGAACTGACGCTCCGGGCGGATATTCCTCTTAAGGAGCTTCAGAGGTCAGGCTATATTCTTTATTTCTATATTGTAAGTCAAAAAACCGGAGAGCATATTCTTCTGGCCAACGAACAGGATGAGGAGACGTTCGGCGATGAGGAAAGCGGCTATCGGGTAGGGACGATCAGTATTTATTAAACGGTGTCCGGAATATGAGGTACTTAATTTGAGCAAAAAAGAAGTATCTGTGATATTTTTTATAGGAAATATGACACATTCCGGCGGAACGGAGAGAGTTCTGTCGATTGTGGCAAATGGACTGTCAGAAAGAGGGTTTCATGTTTCGATCATGAGCCTTTGGGGAAAGGGACAGTCCTTTTTTTCGCTGAAAAAAACGATAAAGCTCTATTGGATGGAAGAAAGGTGTGCAAAATTTGATATCCTAAAACAGCTTTCCTGTTTGGACCGTATTTTAAAGAAAGAGCATGCGGATTTTCTGGTGGATGTGGATATTATTCTTGGGCTGTATTCCTTTTTTACCAGTATGAGAAAACCGGAGCTGCGCTGGATTTCCTGGGAGCATTTTAATTATTTTTATCATTTTCCCCGAAATCATAATCTGAGAAAGATTGTGAGGAGACTGGTATGCCGGTATGCCGACTGCCTTGTTGTCCTCACGGAAGAGGACAGGGGATATTATTGCCACGGATTAAGACCCAAATGCCCTGTGGCGCAAATATATAACCCGGCTTCCTACGAGGTCAATAATTTTGAGCGGAAGGAGCAGGGAAAAAAGATCATATTTGCAGCCGGAAGGCTGGTGAGGGAAAAAGGATTTGATCTGTTGATTTCCAGCTGGAAACTGTTGGAGCCTGCATACCCTGAATGGAGCCTTTTGATTGCAGGGGAAGGGGAGGAACGGAAAAGTCTGGAAAAAGAGATAAAAAGGGCAGGGCTTAAAAATATATCTCTTCCGGGAAGAACTGCCGATATGGAAGAGCTTTATCGGAAAGCCGCCTTTTTTGTGTTCCCCTCAAGGGATGAGGGGCTGCCGATGGTTTTAATCGAGGCTATGAGTTTTCACCTTCCGGTGGTGAGCTATTCCTGCAGGACAGGCCCGCAGGAGATCGTCACCGATGGAAAAGACGGTTTTCTGGTGGAACCAGGGCATGTGGCGGAATTTGCCGGAAAAATGGAATTGCTCATGCAGGATGAAACTCTGCGCAGAAATATGGGAGAAAGGGCAGGAGAGAGTGTCCGGCGATTTGAGGCGGAGGGGATTTTGGAACAATGGGAAGCACTGTTTGGAGGGTTACAGGCAGCCTGTGAAGATGGCCTTTGAAGGTCTATCCCCCATACTTCATGATCACCTCCTCCAATTTCTCCGGAAACCGCTTCACCCATTCCTCATACACCATCCCATCCTTTTCCACCATCCTGCCCAACTCCACAAGGAATTCAGGAATATCCTCTGCCAGGATGGACTTTCCCATGTCCGCAATCACCTCTTTCCCGCGGATGGGACAGCCGGCGGTAAACAGGGCAAAAGCAGGCTTGGGGCCTTCCGGCGTCTGCCGCATACCGCCTCGCAGACCGATGCTTCCGATCTGATGAGTGCCGCAGGAGGAGGGGCATCCGGAGATATGGATTTTTGGAAGGGTGCCGTCGGCGAAGCCTTCTTTGCGGACTCTTTCAATGCAGGCATTTAACAGTGCCTGGGAATCGCCGATACCGACCTGACAGACGGAGGCGCCGATACAGGCTACGGAAGTCTCAAAGAGGGTTTGGGCTCCGTCCGCCGTGGCGGCGAGGACTTCCCGCGCTTCCCCGGCGCTGCAGTTTACCACATAAAGCCCTTCCTGGGGAGTCAGACGGATTTCTACCGCTTCCATGGGAAGGATCAAATGATAAAGCTCTTTTACCCTGGCAGGCGTGAGCATACCGCCTGGGGGCTGATAAAATACGGCATAGAGCCCCTCCTGCTTTTGCGGCAGGATGCGTTTATCGGATGGAACGGGGGTGTCTGCAGAGTCTCCACGCTTCGTGAGAGGGCGCGCGGCATCCTGATATTCCCGGGATGTCTGATAGTCTGCCAGCTCAAGCCTTTCAACCCCTTGGGAAGCCGTGTCCGCTCCTCCGGCGTGCAGTGCCAATATCCCATCCAGTTTTTCCCGGTAGGCTCTGCAAAAGCCCTCTTCACCAAGCGTTTCCTTCAGGAAGCGGGTTCTGGATTTGGCGCGGCTTTCATAATTTCCATAGGCTACAAAAGTCTCTGCCATGGCTTTGATATAGTAAAGGATTTTATCGGGGGCAATCCCTTCTGCAACGCAGATCCCAAGGGAGGGCTTTACCCCCAGTCCTCCGGCTGCGTAGACATCGAAGGTTCCGTCGGGATTAGCCGCAAACCCCAGATCGCGGAAGGTGGCATGCGTCTCATTTTCCGGCATGGAAGAAAAACAGACCTTTAATTTACGGGGAAATTTAACTGCCCTGATAAAGCCCATCATATATTCTCCGGCGGCAACGGCATAAGGCATTACGTTAAAGTATTCCCCCTTCTGAAGGCCGGATAAGGGGGAAGCCATTACATTCCTTGGGAAATCTCCGCCGCCGCCCCGGGAGATCATTCCGGCCTTCCAGGCCTCTTCTATCAGACTGCATAATTGCCCGGCTTCCAGGTCATGAAGCTGGATGGACTGGCAGGTGGTCATTTTTATCCGTCCAATCTCGTATTTATCGAGACTGTTTACGATGAAGGCAAGTCTTTCCCTGGTAAGGCGTCCTCCGGCCATTCTAAGCCGGAGCATGTGTTTTTGGCCGCCCCGTTGGGCATAGCTGCCAAAGCCGCCGGAAAATTTTTTATACTCTGCAACAGTCATTGCACCTTCGTGGAATTGCATGGTTTTTTCCCGGAATTCGGCAAGGTCGGGCAGGAATTCAGTCAGATAGTCTTTGGGCATGGCGTTATTCTCCTTTTTGTGGTTGTGATTAATATAAGGACAGTTCGCAAAATGTACTGCCTGTTGTTAACATAAGGGCAGTTTGCGAAGCGTACTGCCCGTTGTTAACATAAGGATGGCTGGCGAAGCCTGACATCCGTTGTTTATTATTGACGAAAACCACACAAATTACACGGTTCTGTGCGAAAATGTTGCTCTCCCGGCGCCGCTTCCTAAGATTTTATAAATCTCTCATCCTTCATCTTGACGAATTGCTATTTCTATCATAACATGAGTGTACTAACAACATTAGTACACTTGGTAATGCGCAGGGGCGCACAGAGAAATTTCCTGCTTACGCAGCGTGCGCCCCGCGCGGCGGATAGGGAAGAACATCTCTCCTATCCGCTTTACAATCCTGCCGATATTTTTGCAATCGGTGGAAAGGAGTCACACATGATTTTCATAGATTATCGGGACACCAGACCTATCTATGAACAGGTAACGGAGCGGTTTAAGATGCTTATCCTGCGGGGAGTGCTCACTCCGGATGAAAAGATGCCCTCTGTCCGTAATCTGGCGGTGGATTTGTCCATCAATCCCAATACCATCCAGCGGGCTTATTCCGAGCTTGAGCGGCAGGGATATATTTACACCGTGAAGGGAAAGGGGAATTTTGTCTCGGATGACGGGGAGCTCTTTGTGAAGTATAAGGAAGAAATCTTTGCCGAGCTTAAGAGGATATGCGAAGCGGCCTTTGAGGCAGGGATTACAGAAGAGGAGCTCATCCGGAGAATAAAGGGGGAGAAAGCCAATGATTGAATTAAAGCATGTGACCAAGTCATTCGACAACATCAAAGCAGTGGATGATGTGAGTGTGGCGATCAGGGAAAATACGGTGTTTGGCCTCATTGGAACCAATGGAGCAGGAAAAAGCACGGTGCTCCGGATGGCAGCCGGGGTGCTCAGGCAGGATGCAGGAGAGATAGAAGTGGACGGCCAGAGTGTTTTTGATAACATGGAGGTGAAAAGAAATATTTACTTCATCGCAGATGAACCCTATTTTTTTGCCAACTGCAGTGCGGGCGATATG
>ERZ808046.416-NODE-416-length-40772-cov-12.505910_pt1 | contig 40772 bp, 38 predicted proteins | sample MGYA00380196_ERZ808046 | MGnify/ENA primary metagenome ERZ808046 (study PRJEB31490, sample SAMN06133421) | mouse gut metagenome | isolation source: Z6_2 | host: mice | place: China: Chengdu | collected 2015-05 ...
GCCGTGTCTCAGTCCCAATGTGGCCGGTCACCCTCTCAGGTCGGCTACTGATCGTCGCCTTGGTGGGCCGTTACCCCTCCAACTAGCTAATCAGACGCGGGTCCATCTCATACCACCGGAGTTTTTCACACAAGAACATGCATCCTCGTGCGCTTATGCGGTATTAGCAGTCATTTCTAACTGTTATCCCCCTGTATGAGGCAGGTTACCCACGCGTTACTCACCCGTCCGCCACTCAGTCAATCTAGCTTCCATCCGAAAACTTCCGCTAAATCGCTTCGTTCGACTTGCATGTGTTAAGCACGCCGCCAGCGTTCATCCTGAGCCAGGATCAAACTCTCAAATTTAAGTTTGTTTCCCGGTCAATCTTAACTCTCTGGCTAATTTAACCGTTCTACTGTTGTTTGGTTCGTTTTTTGTTCTGAATTTTCTCATCCCTGGATGTCTTTTCTGACACCCATTCTTTTGAATTTTCAGGGTTTTAAACACTGTTCAATCTTTCATTTTCAAGGTTCATCTCGTTGTTGGCTTCCTCAGCAGCAACTCGTTTATCTTATCATATCTTGCGAAGTTTGTCAACAACTTTTTTTATCTTTTTTATTTTTCTTTTTTACTGATTAAGTTTTAAAGAAAAATATATCATTTGGAATAAAGGAGCGGAGAAAGAGGGATTTGAACCCTCGCGCCGGTTGCCCGACCTACACCCTTAGCAGGGGCGCCTCTTCGGCCTCTTGAGTATTTCTCCGCAGTTTCATATTTTCAATATGATTACGTTTTCAGCGGTTTCCCGCCTTAAGCGCATGTGTAATTATACTAGACAACTTATAACTTGTCAAGCATAATTTAAAATTTATTTTCAATATTATAATAGTTCTGACGGCATCTGACGGCGTCTATTTCTTCCTGTATTCTGTTGTGGACTATTTCAGCGATTTCTGTTGTCTTTTTTCCTGCATATTCTTCCGGTTCTATTGGCTTTAAATAGTGAACCTGTACGGTCTCCTTTTTTATTGAACTTATATCAAATGGGCGAAAACTGTCGATCAATGCTACCGGTACTATGGGACATTTTGCATTAACGGCACTTTTAAAAGTTCCGGCCTTAAATGGAAGTATCTGATTCCCATTCTTGCTTCTTGTTCCTTCTGCAAAAATCACATAGTTTCTCCCTCCTTTAACCTCTTCTGTCATTTTCCCAATTACTTTCATTGATTCCCGGATATCTTGTCTGTCAATGGAAAGTCCTCTCAAAAGAGCAATCACTTGTTTTACCAGAATAACATTTGCAGCTTCTTTTTTCACTACTACTCCAAGAGGCTGACAACAGGTGTCAATAATAGCCAACATATCAAACATTCCCTGATGATTTGGAAATAAAATAAATCCATTCTTCTGGGGAATATGTTGGATTCCATATCCCTCTACTGTTACACGTCCGCTTTTATTTACTTTTTTTATAATCATTCTCAAATAATTATAGCGTTCCTGTTCTGTATGAGTATCTTCTGTACTTCCATATTTACAAACACGGTAAAACCAGTAAGGCACTTTAGGAAGACATTTTAAAACCATAAATGCAATCCGTTTCATATTCTTTCTCCCCTTGAAAAAGAAGCTGCCACAAAACATGCAGCAGCTTCCTATTACTTTTTATTCAGCCGGATCCGGATAAGAATCTTCTTCCTCATCAGAAGATGAACTTTCCCGGACTTTTGCAATTGTCGCTACACGGACATCAGATTCTACATCAATATCCATCAGCTTAACTCCGGAAGTATTTCTTCCTATAATGGAAATCGTATCAACTGCCATACGGATAATAATTCCCTCATTGGTAATTAACATGATTTCCCGATGATTATCCACCAGCTTAGCGCCGACTAAATATCCGGTTTTATCTACTACTTTATAACAGCGGATGCCTTTTCCGCCTCGATACTGAGCTGTAAATTCACTGATAGGAGTCCTTTTTCCATAGCCATATTCTGATGCAACCAGAAGACATTCTCCCTGACTTTCTATCTGCATACCGATAAGTTCGTCGTCATCATCAAATTTCATACCAATTACGCCCATGGAAACCCGGCCAGTGGGGCGAACATCGGTCTCATGGAACCGGATGCACATGCCTTTTTTAGTAATCAGAAATACATCTTCTGTATTATCAGTAGCTTTTACTTCAATCAGCTCATCTCCATCTTTTATAACAATAGCCTGAAGACCATTTTTACGGACATTTTCATATTCCTGCATGGGAGTTTTCTTAACCATACCGTCTTTTGTTGCCATAAAGAGAAACTTATCTTCGTCATATTCTCTCATAGGAACCACAGCAGTTATCTTTTCCCCTGCCTGAAGCTGAAGAAGGTTCACAATAGCCGTTCCTCGGGCTGTCCTTCCTGCCTCCGGGATCTCATATGCTTTAATCCGGTATACACGGCCTGTATTGGTAAAGAACATCAGATAGTGATGGTTGGTGGTCATGAGAAGATCTTCAATATAATCTTCATCAATAGTCTGCATTCCCTTAATCCCTTTGCCTCCCCGATTCTGAATCCGGAAATTATCCGCATCCATTCTCTTTATATAACCTAAATTTGTCATAGCAATTACGGTATCATCATCAGGAATCAGGTCTTCCATAGAAACATCATCATCATATCCAATGGAGGTCCGGCGATCATCGCCGTATTTCTCAGAAATCATCAGGATTTCTTCTCTGATAACGCCTAAAAGCTTATTTTCATCAGCCAAAATAGCCTTCAATTCTGCAATCTTTATCTGAAGATCTTTATATTCGTTTTCGATCTTCTCTCTTTCCAAGCCGGTAAGAGCACGCAGGCGCATATCTACAATCGCCTGAGATTGAGCTTCACTGAGTCCGAAACGCTCCATTAACTGGGCTTTTGCGCTCTGAACGTTCTCAGAAGAACGGATAATTTTAATAACCTCATCAATATGATCCAATGCGATGAGCAAGCCCTCTAAAATGTGAGCTCTTTCTTCCGCCTTATTTAAATCATATTTGGTTCTTCTGGTTACTACATCTTCCTGATGTTTAATATAATATTCTAACATCTGAGAAAGATTTAAAACTTTCGGTTCATTTTTTACCAATGCCAGCATAATGACGCCAAAGGTATCCTGAAGCTGGGTATGCTTTAGCAATTGATTTAATACTACATTGGCATTTACATCACGGCGGAGTTCAATATTAATCCGCATACCTTCCCGGTTGGACTCATCTCCAATGTAAGTAATGCCGTCGATTTTCTTTTCTTTTACCAGATCTGCAATCTTTTCAATCAAACGGGCTTTATTTACCAGGTAAGGAAGCTCCGTTACAATGATTTTAGACTTTCCGTTTGGAAGAGTTTCAATATTGGTCACGGCCCGAACCTTAATTTTTGCCCGACCGGTACGGTATGCTTCCTCAATACCTCTCCGGCCCAAAATTGTTGCGCCGGTAGGGAAGTCAGGACCTTTTACAATCTCCATTAATTCTTCAATGGAAGTTTCCCTTCCCTCCAAAATCCGGTTATCAATAATCTTTACTACCGCTCCAATGACTTCTTTTAAATTATGAGGCGGAATGTTTGTTGCCATACCTACCGCAATACCGGTAGTTCCGTTAACCAGAAGATTAGGATACCGGGAAGGCAGAACGATGGGTTCTTTTTCTGTCTCATCAAAGTTTGGAGCAAAATCAACAGTATCTTTATTAATGTCTGCAAGCATCTCCATGGAGATCTTGCTTAAACGCGCCTCCGTATACCGCATGGCCGCAGCTCCGTCGCCGTCTACGGATCCGAAGTTTCCATGTCCATCTACCAGTGGATAACGGGTAGACCATTCCTGAGCCATATTTACCAATGCCCCATAAATAGAGCTGTCGCCGTGAGGATGGTACTTACCCATGGTATCGCCCACAATACGGGCACATTTACGGTGAGGTTTATCCGGCCCGTTGTTCAGCTCAATCATAGCATACAAAATTCTTCGCTGAACCGGCTTCAATCCATCTCTAACATCCGGCAGAGCCCGGGAAGCAATGACGCTCATGGCATAGTCGATATAGGATTTCTCCATTGTTTTTTTCAGGTCTATGTCATGAACTTTATCAAAGATATTCGGTTCCATCTATTTTCCTCAACTTTCCTTAGATATCCAGAGTACCATATTTAGCGTTAGCCTCAATAAATTCTCTTCTTGGCTCCACCTGATCGCCCATAAGAGTAGTAAAGGTCAAGTCAACCTCAGAAGCAGTATCCTCGTTCATAGTGACGCGAAGAAGGATTCTTCTCTCCGGATCCATGGTAGTTTCCCAAAGCTGTTCCGGATCCATCTCTCCCAAACCTTTGTAACGCTGGATTTTATTGTTAGTATCGCGGCCGATTTCCTGGAGGATGCTGTTCAGTTCCCCATCACTGTAGGCATACCATACCCTTTTATTTTTTTCAATCTTATATAAGGGGGGCTGAGCCAAATATACATAGCCCTGCTTAATCAGCTCGGGCATAAACCGGTATAAAAAGGTTAAAAGCAAAGTACTGATATGAGCCCCGTCTACATCTGCATCTGTCATAATAATAATCTTATGATAGCGAAGCTTAGAGATATCAAATTCATCGTGAATTCCAGTTCCAAAGGCCGTAATCATAGCCTTGATCTCTGTATTCCCATAAATTTTATCCAGTCTGGCTTTCTCTACATTTAAAATTTTTCCTCTTAAAGGTAAGATCGCCTGAGTAGCACGGGATCTGGCAGTTTTTGCGGATCCGCCTGCAGAATCTCCCTCTACAATGTAAATCTCACAGTTTTCCGGATTCTTATCAGAACAATCTGCAAGCTTCCCGGGAAGTGCCATTCCCTCTAATGCCGTCTTTCTTCTGGTAAGCTCCCTGGCCTTTCTGGCGGCAGCTCTGGCTCTCTGAGCCAGGATAGACTTTTCACACATAACCCTGGCTACAGAAGGATTCTGCTCCAGGAAATAAGTAAGCTGTTCGCTGACAACACTATCTACAGCGCCTCTGGCCTCGCTGTTTCCTAATTTTTGTTTGGTTTGGCCTTCAAACTGTGGTTCCTCAATCTTTACGCTGATAATAGCGGTAAGCCCTTCCCTGATATCTTCTCCGGAAAGCGCCGGCTCATTTTCCTTCAATAGTTTATTCTTTTTCGCGTAATCATTGAAAGTCTTAGTTAATGCATTTTTAAAACCAGTTAAATGAGTACCGCCTTCCGGGGTATTAATATTATTTACAAAACTGTAAATGTTTTCGTTATAAGAATCATTGTGCTGCATGGAAACTTCAACATAAACGCCGTCTTTGGATCCCTCGCAGTAGATCACCTGATCATATAAAGATGACTTCCCTTTGTTTAAATAGGTAACAAATTCTTTGATTCCGCCTTCATAATGGAACGTTTCTTCTCTTTTATCTTCCCGCTTATCAGACAAGACAATCTTTAAATTCTTAGTTAAAAACGCTGTTTCTCTCAGGCGGATGCGAAGTGTATCATAATCGTATACAGTTTCTTCAAAAACTTCTTTATCAGGAAGGAAGGTAACTTTCGTGCCATGCTGTTCCAAAGAACAATTACCAATTACTTTCAGCGGATACGTTACCTTTCCTCTCTCATAGCGCTGTTTATAAACCTTTCCTTCTTTGTAAATCTCTACTTCCAGCCACTCGGAAAGAGCATTTACAACAGAAGCTCCTACTCCATGAAGGCCGCCTGATACCTTATACCCTCCACCGCCGAATTTGCCTCCGGCATGAAGAATGGTAAATACCACCTCAACTGCCGGAAGACCTGCTTTTTTCTGAATATCTACAGGGATTCCTCGTCCGTCATCTGATACTGTGATAGAATTGTCTTCATTGATCCGAACATCAATCACATCGCAAAATCCTGCCAGCGCCTCATCTACCGCGTTGTCAACAATCTCATAAACCAAATGATGCAGTCCTCTGGATGAGGTACTGCCAATATACATGCCAGGCCTCTTCCGAACCGCTTCCAGACCTTCTAAAATCTGGATTTGATCTGCTCCATACTCAGCGCTCATATAAATCCTCCTAACGATTAATTTTCGTTTACAACAGTTCCGTCTATCACCTTAAATATTTTATCAATAGGGAACCGGTTACCCACAAAGTCATCCAGTCCCGTACAGGTAATCATAGTTTGAATGTGGTGGATACTCAATAAAAGCTGATTCTGCCTTTCGCTGTCTAATTCAGATAATACATCATCCAACAGCAAGATTGGGTAATCCCGTGCAAGCTTTTTCACCAGTTCAATTTCTGAAAGCTTTAAAGACAAAGCCGCTGTACGCTGCTGTCCTTGAGATCCAAATTTTCGAATATCAACGTCATTGACTAAAAAAGTGATATCATCCCGATGGGGTCCGGAAAGAGTAGTTTTTTGCCTGATATCCTGCTCCCTGTTCTTTATAAGGGAAGCTTCAAAATTCTCCGGTTTCACATTCGGTTCATAAACTATCACCAGTTTTTCCTTTTTTCCGGAAAGCTTGTAGTGAATATCCCGGATAATCTCATTAAGCTGACTGATAAATTCCTTTCGATACTCTATTACCTGAGTACCATAAGAAATCAACTGGGTATCCCACACGTCCAGGGTGGATTCATAATCAGGATGAAATGTCAGCTCTTTTAGTAATTTATTTCTCTGAACCACAATCTTGTTGTACTGAACAAGAGCATGGACGTATAACTTATTTAACTGACAAAGCTCCAGATCTACAAACCGGCGCCGCTCGGCAGGCCCATTTTTAATAATATTTAAATCCTCCGGTGAAAAAAACACCACATTGGCTATTCCAAAAAGCTCACTGGCTTTGTGAATGGGAATCCCATTGACAGCAATTCCTTTTGCTTTGTTCTTCTTTAAATGCATATCAATACGGTAGGGAACGCTATCCTTTTCCAAGGTCAGTTTAATGTGAGCTTCTTCTTCTTTAAATCTGATAATTTCCTTATCTTTGGATCCACGGTGAGATTTCGTGGTACAACATATATAGACTGCTTCCAACACATTAGTCTTTCCCTGAGCATTATTCCCATAAAGAATATTGGTGCCGCTGCTGAGATCCATATGTAATTCGCCGTAATTACGATAATTTAAAAGTTCAATGGATGTGATAATCATACTTTAACTATAAACTCACTTCCGTTATAAGAGACTAAATCTCCGTCTGACAACTTTTTTCCTCTTTGATACTCCACCTGGCCGTTTACCTTTACTTGTCCGTTCTTAATCACAATTTTTGCTTCCACACCGGAATCCACCAGTCCGGCAAGCTTTAAGGCCTGGCCTAACTTGATAAAGTCATCCTTTATTCCTATGGAATCCATATTTTTCAAGATCTCCTTATTGTTAACTTTTTATCATATTTGTCCGTCTGTGTCAGACAGATGCTGTATTAAAATTCACAGGGAGAATTAAGTAAATATAGTGTTCTCCGTCATCCCGGATAAAACAAGGGGATTTGGGATTCATCATATAAAGACTGATTTCTTCATCTTCAATCACCCGCAGGGCATCAATCAAAAATTTAGGATTAAAACCAATCATAATATCTTTTCCATTTTTATGGATCATAATCTGGGCATTCATGCTGCCAAAACTGGAATTTAGTTTCAAGTTCATTTCATTGTCAGAAATAGTCAGAATTAAAGGCTTTTTATCATTTTCCCGAATCAGGATAGTCGCCCGCTCAATACAATCTAAAAATTCTTTTTTATTTACAGTAACTTTTGTCTCATAATCATTAGAAAGCATCTGATTGATTCGGAAATATTCTCCCTCTATTAACCGGGAAACTACCACTGTACTGTCAAATTCAAACATGATGTGGTTTTGGCTGAAGGAGATAAGGACTTCTTTTTCATTATCCCCACTTAAAATTTTGCTAATCTCACTTAATGTCTTACCAGGAACAATCACTTTGATATTTTCATAGTGATCCTTTAACTCTACCTTTCGGATAGAAATACGGTGCCCGTCCAGGGAGACTACCTTTAATTCATTTTCACAAACTTCAAATAATTCTCCAGTCATCATTTTGTTGCTGTCATTAGGTGAGATGGAAAAAATAGTCTGGCGGATAATTTCTTTTAAGGTAAACTGAGAAAGTGCAATATATTGATCTCTTTCAATGTAGGGAATATAGGAAAATTCGTCTCCATCTCTTCCCTGAATCGTAAAAACAGAGTTTTCACAGGAAATAACGGTATTTAAGATTTCGTCGCTTTCAATAGTAATTTGAGAATCTACGCCGGAAAGCTTACGGATGATCTCAGAAAACAGTTTGGCGTCCAGGGCAATTTTTCCTCTTTCTATAATATCTCCTTCCACTTTGGTTTCAATTCCCAGCTCCATATCATTTCCGGTAAGTTTAATATCTGTTCCGGATGCATCTATCAGAATACATTCCAATATGGACATGGTGGTTTTGGAGGGGACTGCTTTTAGTACAATGTTGATTCCGTTTAACAGGGTATCTTTTTGGAAAACCAGCTTCATAATTGTTGATAACTCCTTTGCTTGAAAAAATGGAGAAAAGAAAGATATATATAATTCTTTTCCGTAGTAATCGTCGTAGGGGATGTGAATTTGTGTAAAAGTCTTAAAAACCTTATTGAGAAAGGATTTTAAGGTGTGAATAACTGTGTGAATAAGCCTTGAAGTTTTTTCTCAATGAGTTCAGGTTATCCACACAGAAAATGAAGGTGAAAAGGGTACATAAATATCCACAGCTTATCCACATATGCCTGCACAGATTATTGTGGATTGATTTTCTTTTTTAAGATGTCAATGGTATTCTGTAATGTGGGATCTTTTGGAATATCTTTGGCAATCTTTTCTATGCCGTGAATGACTGTAGTGTGATCTCTTCCTCCTAAAAATTGTCCGATTTGCTGGAGGGGAGTGCTTGTCATATTGCGGCATAAATACATTACAATCTGGCGGGCGCCGGCGATTTCTTTATTCCGCTTTTGTCCTAATATGTCAATGGACTGGACTCCTAAATGATCGGAGACGATCTGGAGTATTAAATCCGGAGTCACTTCTCTGGCTACATTGGGGGAAATCAGATCTTTTAAAGCTTCTTCCGCCAATTCGATGGTGATTTCTTTATTATTAAGTTTGGAAAGCGCTACAATTTTTGTTAAGGCCCCCTCCAGCTCACGGATATTGGATTTGATATTGGTGGCAATGTATTTGATTACTTCATTATCAATATTATAGCCTTCCATCTCTTCCTTTTTTCGGAGAATTGCCATTCTGGTCTCATAATCCGGAGATTGAATGTCAACGGTTAAACCCCATTCAAAACGGGAACGAAGGCGTTCCTCCAAAGTCTCGATCTCCTTGGGCGGTTTATCTGATGATATAATAATCTGCTTTTTACATTCGTGCAGGGCGTTGAAGGTATGGAAGAATTCTTCCTGGGTACTTTCTTTTCCTATAATAAATTGAATATCATCGATTAAAAGTACGTCGTTATTCCGATATTTTTCCCGAAATTCCGTGGTGGTGATGTTGTTTTTATTACGGATAGCGTCAATTAGTTCATTTGTAAATTTTTCCGATGTTACGTATAAAACTTTGGAATTGGGATTATTCTTTAATATAAAATGGGCGATGCTGTGCATCAGATGAGTTTTCCCAAGTCCTACGCCTCCATAAATGAACAAAGGGTTGTAAATTTCACCAGGCGATTCAGCTACTGCCAGGGATGCGGCATGAGCTAAATTATTATTGGCGCCTACTACGAAAGTGTCAAAGGTATATTTTGGATTTAAATTGGCACTTTGGATGACTTCCGGACTTACTTCTTTGGAATTCTTTTTAATAAGAAGGTTCTCAATCGGCGGGGCTGAGGATTCTGCCTCTTCCTTTGAGATAAAATTGAGTTTACATTCAAACCCCAGCTTTTCTGCGATAGAAACCTCCAATGGAAGACCATATTTTTTACGGATGTAGCCAATCATATTGCTGTCAGGGACAACAATGGTTGCTGTATTTTGATCTACATGATGGACTTTTAATGGAAGAAGCCAGGTTTTAAAAGAGATGTCCATGATCTCGTGCTCCTCTTTCATATAAAGAAGGACTTCATCCCAATTTTCTTGTAATTTTTCTATCATTTCCGGTCTCCTAAATCCATAAAGAGTGTTAATGCATATTAGCCCAGTATTAATATCATTTTACATGAAACAGGAAGAGATTTCAACGAAAATAGGAAAAAATAAGAAAAAATATGTGGAAAACTTTGGAATAAGTATGTGGAAAGGTTGTGAACAAGCTGTGTATAAACAAAATTGATAGTAGTTATCCACATTTGTTGAAAAGAATAAATGATAGTTGTAAACATAGATAATAGGCTTATAATTTATAAAAAATTGGGACAGGTATGTGGAAATATAATAGTTATCCAATGACTTATCCACAATTTATCCACACTTTGGGGATAACATTATGTAAATTAACATTTTCGACGTTGTAATTCACAGGGCATGGAAAAATGGATGAAACCAGTCGTCAAGTTTACTTGTAAGACTGGTTTCATCCATTTTTCCATATCGGGCGGATGCCCGATGCTTCTTGCCCGGCTCTGCCGGGCAAGAAGATCCCTATGAAGATCCCCATGAAAATTGCCTCGTGAGAATCCCCCATGAAAATTGTGAAATTCTGCTTGACTAAGACCCTATCCTTCGATATAATCAAGGAGATGTTTAACTAAAATAGTCGGAATATGTTCACCCATATTCTTAAAAGATAGTTGTAAGAGGAGGTGCCCCAGATTATGAAAATGACATTTCAGCCTAAAAAGAGACAGAGAGCAAAAGTTCATGGCTTTAGAGCTAGAATGAGCAGCGCAGGTGGAAGAAAAGTCTTAGCTGCCAGAAGAGCAAAAGGAAGAGCTAAACTAACCGCTTAAAGAACGAGAGGCCGCAAGAAATTGTGGCCTTTTCTTGACTTCAAGGAGATTGAATGAAGCGTTTTAGTTCCATTAAAAAAAATAAAGATTTCCAAAAGATTTACGATACTGGTAAATCCTATGCAAACAGGCAATTGGCCATGTATGTGTCTGAAAATTTTTCTGGGGATACCAGAATTGGGATATCCGTCAGCAAAAAAGTGGGAAACAGCGTAGTCCGTCACCATATGACCAGATTGCTTAGAGAAATATTCCGTTTAAATAAACCGAACATCCGGCAGGGGTTAGACATCATAGTCGTTGTCAGAGTGGCAGCAAAGACGTCAAATTATAAACAATTGGAAGGTGCTTTTTTGCATCTGTGTGGACTGCATAACATTAAATTAGAATCGAAGTGAATCTTATGATAGCAAAACTTTTTATTTTGTTGATTCGGGGATATCAGATTTATTTATCTCCATTAAAGGTAAGGACTCACTGTATTTACACGCCTACATGTTCTCAATACGCCATTGAGGCATTAAAAAAATATGGCGCTGTAAAAGGTACTTGGTTGACTTGCAAGAGGATTCTTCGCTGTAATCCCTTTGCAGACGGCGGTTATGATCCAGTTCCGTAAGTTTGAGGAGGTAATTCATTGTTAGTATTAACGAAATCTCATGACTTTTTTTCGTTTGGTCCGGTTGCTGATATTTTAGGCTGGATCATGGAACTTTTGTTCCGGTTTACCGGTACGTTTGGTATTATGAATATCGGTCTCTGTATTATTTTATTTACATTGGTAATTAAGCTGATTTTATTCCCCTTAACAATTAAACAGCAGAAATCTTCTAAGCTGATGGCCGTTATGCAGCCTGAGATTAATGCTATTCAACAAAAGTATAAAGGAAAGACGGATCAGCAGTCCATGATGCTTCAGCAGCAGGAAATGAAAGCAGTTTATGAAAAATATGGTACTTCCATGACTGGCGGCTGTGTGCAATTATTGATTCAGATGCCTATTTTGTTTGCATTGTACAGAGTTATTATCAATATTCCGGCATATGTGCCTTCTGTAAGAATTTTCTTTGACAACGTTGTGAATGCCATTGGCGGTATGAGCGCGGCAGATACGCTTACAAAGTTTGCTACAGACAATAATATTTCTATGGCAACGATTAAAGCAATTACAGATAATGACAAAATTGTAGATTTGTTGTATAAGCTGACCCCGGATCAGTGGACAAGCTTAACCAATCTGTTTCCTCAGGCTCAGCAGGTAATTACAGAAAATGCCCTGCAGATTGAAAGAATGAACTCTTTTTTGGGAGTAAATCTGGCTGTGGCTCCCTGGCAGGGATTTGAACCTAATTTGGCATGGATTATTCCAATTCTTGCAGGTTTAAGCCAATGGTACAGCGCCAAGCTTATGAGCTCCAGCAATAAAACAATGACAGATGAAAATGCTCCCGGCGCGGCTATGATGAAGTCTATGAACATTTATATGCCTTTAATGTCTGTAGTGTTCTGCTTTACCTTTGCTTCTGGTATTGGTATTTACTGGGTTGCCAGCAGTGTTTTTATGATCATTCAGCAGTGGATTGTAAATGCTCGTTTAAATAATATTGATATAGATGAGCTGATTAAACAGAACGTAGAAAAGGCCAATAAGAAACGTGCAAAGCAGGGCCTTCCTCCTGTAAAGCAGAATCAAAATGCGAGTCAGGATTGGAAACATGTTCAGGAAGTTAATGAGAAAAAAGAAGCAGCAAGAATGGAAAAAATTGCTAAGAGTCAGGCTTTGGCAAAGGAATCCACTGAGTATTATAATCAGAATGCAAAGCCGGGGAGTTTGGCAGCTAAGGCAAATATGGTAAAAATGTATAACGAGAAGAACGAAAAGCGTAAATAATCGGGAGGGGTTTGCTATGGAGATGATTACAGTTTCTGCAAAAACAGTGGATGAAGCAGTAACAAAGGCACTAATCCAACTGGAGACCACCAGTGATAAGCTGGTTTATGAAGTGGTTGATAAAGGCAGCGCAGGATTTTTAGGAATTGGCGCGAAGCCGGCTGTAATTAAAGCCGGTAAGCAGGAGACCATAGAAGATAAGGCAAAGGATTTCCTGAATCGGGTATTTGAGGCTATGAATCTTCCGGTAACTATTGAGACTTCCTATGATGAAGAAGAAAAAGAATTGTCTATTAATTTGGTAGGCGATGATATGGGAATTTTGATTGGAAAGAGAGGACAGACCTTAGATTCTCTTCAGTATCTGGTAAGTATGGTTTTGAATAAGGACAGCGAAGGATATTTAAGAGTAAAATTGGATACGGAAAATTACCGTGCCAGAAGAAAAGAAACTTTGGAGACTTTGGCAAAGAATATTGCTTATAAAGTTAAGAGAACTAAGAGAAGTGTTTCCTTAGAACCTATGAATCCATACGAGAGAAGAATTATTCATGCTGCTCTTCAAAATGATAAATATGTGACTACCAGAAGTGAAGGTGAGGATCCTTTCCGTCATGTTGTAATTTTCTTAAAGAAGGATGTAAACCGCAGAGAACGTTATTCTAACAGGGAAAAAAGAGATTTATAATTCATAATTAACAAGGCGGATGCTGCCAGGAATGTCAGGAGGTTTATAAACCGCTGGCAGCCAGGCAGCATTTTTAATGTAACAGTTGAAATGGTAGGAAATTTTAAAATTGAGGAGCATTTTATGAAGAGAGAGACTATAGCAGCTATTGCTACAGCCATGAGTAATTCGGGAATCGGGATAATTCGAATCAGCGGCCCGGAGGCTTTTGAAGTTACAGACAGAATCTTTTTTCGAAAAAATGGCAAAAGTTTAAAAGAAGAGAATGGAAATACAATACATTATGGATTTATCCAGGACGGAAATCAACGTCTGGATGAGGTTCTGGTTATGGTTATGAAGGCTCCTCACAGTTATACTGCAGAGGATACTGTGGAAATTGATTGTCACGGCGGAGTGTTGATAATAAAAAAAATATTGGAATTAGTTATCCGCAATGGAGCCAGGGCAGCAGAGCCGGGAGAATTTACGAAAAGAGCATTCTTAAATGGGAGAATTGATTTGTCTCAGGCAGAAGCAGTTATGGATGTGATTCAGGCTAAAAATGAATATGCATTAAAAAGTTCAGTTAGCCAGCTTAGCGGATCCGTATCCAGGAAAATTAAAGATCTGCGAGAGCAGGTGCTATATGAAATTGCGTTTATTGAGTCTGCTTTAGATGATCCGGAACATATTTCTTTAGACGGATATGGAAAGAATCTTTTGAGGAAGGTTGGAGAGTGGCTGAACCATGTGGAGAAACTTTTATCTTCTGCAGATAATGGCAGAGTGATGACAGAAGGAATCAAAACGGTTATTTTAGGAAAACCCAATGCTGGAAAATCATCCCTGATGAATGTTTTATTGGGAGAAGACAGGGCGATTGTTACAGAAATAGCAGGAACTACCAGAGATACTTTGGAAGAACACATTTACCTTCAGGGTATTAGTTTAAATGTAGTAGATACTGCGGGAATTCGGGAAACGGAAGATTTGGTTGAAAAAATAGGAGTTACCAGAGCCATGTCTGCGGCGGAGTCAGCGGATTTAATTATTTATGTAGTAGATGGATCTTGTCCTTTAGATGAAAATGATCAGGAGATTATGGATTTTATCAGGGAAAAACAGGCTGTAGTTTTATTAAATAAGTCAGATCTTGATATGGTAGTATCAAAAGAGGAACTGGAGCAGAGGTCTCACCAGAAGGTGATTTCTATTTCGGCTAAGGAGCAGACAGGGGTAGAAGCATTGGAAGAAGAGATAAAGTCCATGTTTTATCAGGGAGAGATCGGTTTTAATGATGAGATTTATATTACCAATGTGAGGCATAAGGAAGCATTGGAAAAGACCTTGGAGAGTTTCCATATGGTAAAGGCCAGTATTGAAAATGGGTTGCCGGAAGATTTCTATTCTATTGATTTAATGGATGCTTACAGTCAATTGGGATCAATTATTGGGGAAGAAGTAGGTGAGGATCTGGTAAATGAGATTTTCAGCAAGTTCTGTATAGGAAAATAGACGCAGTGGAGGAAAAGAATGCCATATTTAGAAGAAACTTATGATATTATAGTGGTTGGCGCAGGACATGCCGGTTGTGAGGCAGCTCTTGCAGGAGCCAGGCTGGGGCTGGAGACAATTCTGTTTACTATCAGTGTTGACAGTATTGCGTTAATGCCCTGTAATCCTAATATAGGTGGAAGTTCTAAAGGTCATTTAGTTCGGGAGCTGGATGCTTTGGGCGGAGAGATGGGAAAAAATATTGATAAGACTTTTATTCAGTCTAAGATGCTGAATGAATCAAAAGGTCCGGCGGTTCATTCCCTGAGAGCACAGGCAGACAAGCAGGATTATACCAGACATATGAGAAATACCCTGGAAAATACCGATCATTTGACCATTCGTCAGGCTGAAGTATCAGAAATTTTGGTGGAAGACGGAAAAATTAAGGGAGTGAAAACATATTCCGGGGCTGTTTACCATGGAGGAGCTGTTGTTCTTGCCACTGGTACTTATTTGAAAGCCCGATGTATTTATGGGGATGTAAGCAATCCTACAGGACCAAATGGGCTTCAGGCAGCTAATTACCTGACAGATTCTTTAAAATCTCACGGTATTGAAATGTTTCGATTTAAGACAGGAACCCCGGCCAGAGTAGATAAAAGAAGCATTGACTTTTCCAAGATGGAGGAACAAAAGGGAGATGACAAAATTGTACCATTCTCTTTTTCTACGGATCTGGAATCTGTACAGAGAGAGCAGGTGTCCTGTTGGCTTACCTATACTAATGAAGAAACTCATAAGATTATTAGAGAAAACTTGGACAGATCTCCGCTCTTTTCCGGGGCTATTGAAGGAACAGGCCCCAGATATTGTCCATCTATAGAGGATAAGGTGGTAAAATTTCCGGATAAAGATCGGCACCAGGTGTTTGTAGAGCCGGAAGGACTATATACCAATGAAATGTATTTGGGAGGTATGTCCAGTTCTCTTCCTGAGGATGTCCAATATGCTATGTATAGGACAGTTCCCGGATTAGAAAATGTTAAAATTGTCCGAAATGCTTATGCTATTGAATATGATTGTATTAATTCTTTAGAATTAAAAGATACTCTGGAATTTAAGAAGATTTCCGGATTGTTTAGCGGGGGACAATTTAATGGAAGTTCTGGTTATGAGGAAGCGGCTGTTCAGGGATTTATGGCTGGAGTCAATGCGGCAATGAAGATTATGGGAAGAGAACCGGTAGTGTTGGATCGTTCTCAGGCATATATAGGGGTTTTGATTGATGATTTAGTGACTAAGGAAAATCATGAACCTTATCGAATGATGACCTCCCGGGCTGAATATCGTTTACTTTTGCGTCAGGATAATGCGGATTTACGGCTTCGGAAAATTGGTTATGAAATTGGGTTAGTCAGTCAAGAAGAATATGAAGATGTGTTAAATAAGGAAAGAGCAATTAAAGGAGAGATAGAGAGACTGAATAATACGAATATAGGTGCCAATTCGAGAGTACAGGAGTTTCTGTCTGATCATAAAAGTACGCCTCTCAAAACAGGAGCAACGTTGGCGGAATTGGTACGCCGTCCGGAACTTGATTATTTTATGTTAACTAAGATTGATGAAAAACGTCCTATCTTGACTGAGGATGTACAAGAACAGGTTAACATAAATATTAAGTATGAGGGATATATTCGCCGTCAAATGCAGCAGGTGGCTCAGTTTAAGAAAATGGAAGGAAAACGATTGCCGGAAAAATTTGATTACTCTGTAGTGAAAAGTTTGAGAAAAGAGGCAGTTCAAAAATTAAATCAGTTTCAACCGGTATCTGTTGGACAGGCTTCTCGAATTTCGGGAGTGTCACCGGCAGACATTTCGGTTCTTTTGGTCTATTTGGAGCAGGTTAAGCAAGAAAGACATTTAGCAGAAAAAACAAATTGAGTTTTCAGAAAGGGGAATTTATGAATGAAGTTTTTATAAATACAGAATTTCATGAGCAAATGGTCCGTGGTACTAAATCTATGGGAATTACCTTATCAGATCACCAGCTTAAGCAATTTTTTCAATATTATGTGATGATGATTGAAACAAATAAGGTGATGAATCTAACAGCTATTACAGAGCTTTCTGATGTAGTTTCAAAACATTTTTTAGATAGTTTAGCTTTGATGAAGGTCGTGAAAGATTTATCTCAAAAAGAATATTCCATTATTGATGTTGGAACAGGAGCAGGTTTTCCTGGAATTCCATTAAAAATAGCTTTTCCAAATTTGAAAATGACTTTGTTAGATTCTCTCAATAAGAGAGTGAAATTTTTGCAAAATGTTGTGAATCAATTAGGCCTTGATAATATAGAAGAAATCCATGGACGGGCAGAAGACTATGGCGTTAATATCAAGTATAGAGAAAAATATGATTTTTGTGTTTCCAGAGCAGTAGCAAATCTCTCCACACTTTCTGAATACTGTCTTCCATTTGTGAAAGTGGGCGGAATGTTTATTTCTTATAAATCTGGTTCTATAGAGGAAGAACTAAACCAGGCAAAAGGAGCAATTAAGCTTTTGGGAAGTAAAACACAGAAAGTGGTAAAATTTTCTTTGGAGGAAGCAGAAGCGGAGAGAGCTTTTGTAATAATTGAGAAAAGAGAACGAATGTCTGTACGATATCCAAGAAAGGCAGGATTACCTTCTAAGGATCCTTTGAAGTAAGAAGTTTATTTATTCCCGGAATCAATGAGCCGAGCGCCATATTCGTACGAGTATTTAACTAAAAAGTCTGGCAGAGAATGTTTCACGTGAAACATTCTCTGTCAGACTTTTTTTGATCTCCTGATATAAATGCAGCTGCTGGACTCATGCTTACAGAAATAAAATGCTTAGGAAAGAAACATATCTACTATTTTTAATACTTGATCCGGCGCTTCTAATTGAGGAATAAGTTTAGTATGAGGAACAATGGCGTATTCAATAGCCGGGTTATATTTTTTATATTCATCAAAGCGTTCTTTAATAAAATCTATATATTCACCACCAATCAAATATATACTGTTATCAATTTTCTTTAAGGCATTGACAATATTACATTTTGTATAATTACATTGAACACTGGCATAAACAGATTTAGGTGATTCACCTAAATGAGCAGATTCATAACACCAGTCAATTAAGTCTACTTTTACAGAATAGGGATTATTAAAATAATCCTGGGAAAATCTTTCTTCCAGAGACTTTTTGCTGACTGCTATATTATAAAGTAATGTGCCAACAATAGGAGTATCTAAAATAAATTTAAATAGCTTAGCTCTTTTTCCAGGAATTAAACTATTAGAAAGGATGGAGTCAGGATTAATAAAGAGCAACCTGTCGAATAATTCAGGAGTTAAACTGCAAGCCATAATAGAAAAGGAAGCAGATGCACCTGATGCAATAATATCTGTTCGATGTCCAATTTCTGAGCGGATAAAATCTGTTAAAAGCTGTACATATAAATAATTTGTGTAAGTTATATTAGGCTTTTCAGAACGTCCACAACCCAATAAATCAATTACATAAACAGAATACTTTTCTTTAAGAATAGAAATAAAATCGTTCCATTGATATCCGCTAAACTCTGGCATCAAATCATGTATTAATAAAATAGGCTTTCCTTTTCCATATTTTACATAATGAATATTCCCAAGTCTCCATTTATAACAGTGAGCTTCCGGATTCATTAAAAGATTTTTAGAAACAGCTGAATATTTGATATATTGATTAATGATTGCAGTAGTAGTAGCTGCCCCTGTAGATAAAGTTAATAAAGTAAGCAATTTATTTCTAGTTTTCATAAAGGCCTCCTATAATAACACTTGTTTCTATTATAATACAGAGGATTAATGAAAACAAGGGAGGAAAAATAAAAATGTTTCACGTGAAACATTGTCCTTTTCTACTGAGAGTATAGATGAATAATTGCAAATAAAAAAAGAATATGCAAGTTTACCATAGGAATCAAGAAAAAAGTATGTTATAATGTTCTGAAACATGTGCTCTTATTTAATAAGGGTATACTAAGATTGATAAAAAGGGGATAAGTCCAAATTATGGGAAGAGTAATTGCAATAGCAAACCAAAAAGGCGGCGTAGGAAAAACCACAACGACTATTAATTTGTCAGCCTGTTTATCAGAAGCTGGTCAAAAAGTTTTAGTTGTGGATTTTGATCCTCAGGGGAATGCTACCAGCGGTTTTGGATTAGAGAAAGGGAGCATTGAAAATACTGTGTATCAAATGCTGATTGGGGAAACTGATGCAAAAGATAGTATTGAAAAGAACGTACAAAATAATTTGGATATTCTCCCTTCAGATGTTAATTTAGCTGGTGCAGAAATTGAATTGTTGGAACTGGATAATAAAGAATCTTTGTTAAGAGATAATTTAAAAAGTATAAAGAATCAATATGATTTTATTATTATTGATTGTCCACCTTCCTTAAATCTTTTGACTATCAATGCGCTGACTGCAGCGGATACAGTGATAGTACCGATACAGTGTGAGTATTATGCATTAGAGGGTTTAAGCCAGATATTAAAAACTATAAATTTAGTAAAACGTAAATTAAACCGAAAACTGGAATTGGAAGGAGTTGTTTTTACCATGTATGACGCCAGAACAAATTTGTCTCTGGAAGTTGTAGAAAGCGTAAAAAACAGTTTAAATCAAAATATATATAAGACAATTATTCCAAGAAATGTTCGTTTGGCAGAAGCGCCAAGCCATGGAATGTCTATTAATTTATATGATTCCAGATCCAGTGGAGCAGAAAGTTATCGTTTACTTGCAGCGGAGGTAATAAGCAGAGGGGAAGATATCTGATATGGCAAAAACAGCAAAAAAAGGATTAGGAAAAGGGCTGGGGGCTCTCCTTGGCGGAGATTTAACAGAAGATATTGGAAATGAAACAGGTTCTGCCTCTGAAAAAGTAGTGGTAGAGACAAAAATTGTAGAGGTTCCAAAAGAAGTATATTTAAAAATTTCATTGATTGAACCAAATAGAGAACAGCCCAGGAAAGAATTTAATCAGGAACATTTAGAAGAGTTGGCAGAATCTATTCGCCAATACGGAATTTTGCAGCCTATTATGGTGCAAAAAAATGGGGAATTGTATGAAATTATTGCCGGAGAAAGGCGCTGGAGAGCAGCAAAGATAGCTGGTCTAAAAGAAGTTCCGGTAATTATTCGGGATTATGATAAGCAGAAGAAGATGGAAGTCAGCTTAATTGAGAATGTTCAGAGAGCTGATTTAAACCCCATTGAAGAAGCAATGGCATATATGCAATTAATTGAAGAGTTTGGACTAAAACAGGAAGAGATTGCTGAAAGAGTAGCAAAAAACCGTACAACAATCACCAATAGCCTAAGGCTCTTGAAATTAGATTCCAGAGTACAGGAGTTATTAGTACAAGGGGATATTTCTAATGGACATGCCAGGGCTCTTCTGGCTATAGAGGATATGGATAAGCAATATGCTGCAGCAGAACTGATTATAAAAAAGAAACTGAGTGTCCGGGAAGTAGAAAAGCTTGTTAAATCTATTTTGAAGCCAGATGATAAGGAAAAAGAAAAGAAAAAGGATGAAAAAGACTTAAGCTTCATTTTTCAGAATTTAGAGGAACGAATGAAGAGTATTATGGGAACAAAAGTCATGATTCACCGAAAAGACAAGACAAAAGGAAGAATTGAGATAGAATATTATTCTGAAGCAGAATTGGAGCGTATAGTTGAAATGATAGAATCTATCAGGAATTAGTACCATCTTAGAATAAATAAGGAATATATTTATGAAAAGATACTGAAAAGAAAAGTTTATGCGAAAGCAGGGAGTGAAGCAGTACAATGGAAAATAACAACATAGGAAACAATCTGTTTAATCAATTGGGGATTGATTCCAGTTATATTATTATCGGATTATGTATATTAACTTTGGTTCTTTTAATTACAGTGATTGTATGTATTACAAAGCTAAATAGATTAACCCGAAATTATGACTATTTTATGAGAGGAAAGGATGCGGAATCTCTGGAGGACTTTATAGTTGGGATTTCTGAAGAGGTTCGGAGACTCCAGGAAGAAGACAGAGGAGCAAAAGACACGATTCGTTCTATTAACCGAAACTTAAGAGCATCTTATCAAAAATTTGGTCTGGTACGGTATAATGCATTTAAAGGGATGGGAGGAAATTTAAGCTTTGCTATGGCAATGCTGGATTATACCAACAGCGGGTTTGTTTTGAATTCTGTTCACAGCAGAGAAGGATGTTACCTTTATCTGAAAAGAATTGATTTGGGACAGACAGATGGTCCTTTGGGAAACGAAGAAAAGGAAGCAGTAGAACAAGCTCTTGGTTATGTTCAGGCAAAAGATAACTAATATTAACAGTTCAGACTATTACTATTAATAAATATTTTCTTGACAAGAGATAGATGTACTGCTATACTAAAAATCAATGGAGAAAGAGATGGCAATGAGGCCCCTTCCTGGATAGGATAGGGCCTTTTTATGTCTAAATAAGGAGGAAAAGTCTATGTCATATGTTGATGAAGTTTATGCAAAAGTGGTGGCAAAAAATCCCGGTGAATGTGAATTCCACCAGGCAGTGAAAGAGGTTTTGGACTCTTTAAAATTGGTTATTGAGGCGAATGAAGAAAAGTACCGTAAGGAAGCAATTTTAGAGAGGCTGGTAGAACCAGAAAGAATTATTACATTCCGCGTTCCCTGGGTTGATGATAAGGGGCAGGCTCAGGTAAACAGAGGTTATCGGGTACAGTTTAATAGTGCTATTGGCCCATATAAGGGAGGGCTTCGTCTTCATCCTTCTGTAAATCAGAGTATTTTAAAATTCCTGGGATTTGAGCAGGTATTTAAAAATTCTTTAACCGGTCTTCCAATTGGCGGCGGAAAAGGCGGAAGTGATTTTGATCCGAAAGGAAAATCAGACAGAGAAGTTATGGCATTTTGTCAGAGCTTTATGACAGAACTCTATAAATATATCGGAGCGGACCAGGATGTACCTGCCGGAGATATTGGCGTGGGTGCAAGAGAAATCGGATATTTGTATGGCCAGTATAAAAAAATTACCGGACAATATGAGGGTGTTTTAACTGGTAAAGGATTGGCTTACGGTGGTTCTTTGGCCCGTACTCAGGCAACAGGTTATGGTTTGGTATATATGGTAGTGGAAATGTTAAAACATGAGGGACAGGAATTAGCAGATAAAACGGTTATTATTTCTGGTTCTGGCAATGTTGCAATTTATGCTACTGAGAAAGCACAGCAGTATGGAGCAAAAGTAGTTGCCCTTAGCGATTCTAATGGCTACATCTACGATAAAGATGGAATTAAGCTGGATATTGTTAAGGAAATTAAGGAAGTCCGCAGAGGAAGAATTAAAGAATATGTTGACCAAGTTCCCACAGCAGTTTATACGGAAGGAAAAGGAATCTGGACAATTCCCTGTGATGTTGCTCTTCCCTGTGCAACTCAAAATGAGTTAAACCTGGATGATGCAAAGACTTTAAAGGCAAATGGATGTATCTTAGTTGCAGAAGGAGCAAATATGCCTTCTACCAGAGAAGCCACAGATTATTATTTAGAGAATGGCATCCTGTTTATGCCTGGTAAAGCAGCAAATGCCGGAGGTGTGGCAACTTCCGCTTTGGAAATGACTCAGAACAGTGAGCGTTTATCCTGGAGTTTTGAAGAAGTAGATGAGAAGCTTCATGATATCATGGTAAATATTTTTGCTAAGGCAGCTGACGCCGCAGAGCGCTATGGTGTGCCGGGAAATTATGTAGCAGGCGCAAATATCGCAGGTTTTGAAAAAGTTGTCGATGCAATGATGGCTCAGGGTATTGTCTAATTACAAAAAATAGTATATAATAAAACAGATTCAGTTAGAAACTGTACACTTAGAGAAAAGTAATAAGGCGGAGTTGACTCTTCGCCTTATTCTATTCTTGAGTTTATGATTATAATAAAGAAATTCCTATGATGGAGGTGAAGGAAATGCATAAGTTTTTACGGGCAGTAGGATTTTCTATGTGTCAATCAAAAAAAGAAATTAAAGAAATGTTAGGGGTTTTATTAAAGGAGGCAGGAGAAATACTGGAATTTTCCAGGGGAACTGAAAAGTTATGTCAACTAAGTATAGAACTTGCACCCGGCATAGGAATCTGTATAGTAGGTGAAAAGAGTGATGATGGAAGTATGGAAGTAGAATATTATTTTCCATATTTAATCGGAAAAGAAGTAACTTCAACTGCTGAATGTTCCATTCAACGACATACGGAAAGAGAGACTTTTGCAGGACTTTTAGATGAATATCGGGTGGGAATTTCACTAATTTACTACTTGAGCAATTCCATAGAGTACCGTCTCCGCCGGCATAAAAAGGAAAACTGTAATGTTCGGGGATCCAGATTAAGCGGACTAAGCGTAAAGGGAAAGATCCTTTTTCCAATCCAGAAAACGGCAGTGCAGATTGAGAAGTCCAAAATAGCATCTAAAACCCGCTCTAATTTACTAGAAGCAGCGAAGAATGGAGATGCAGATGCTATTGATACTTTGACAATTGAGGATATAGACCTTTATTCCCAAGTTACGAAAAGAGTCGAGAAGGAAGATTTATATTCAATTATTGATTCTTGTTTTATGCCATGTGGAATTGAGTGCGACCAATATTCGGTAATTGGGGAAATTAAGGAGATCGATCAAAAGGAAAATTATCTTACAGGAGAAATTATTTACGATTTTACTGTAGAAGCCTGTGATTTGACATTTCATGTGGGAATTAATAAAAATGATTTGATTGGGGAACCAAAAGTTGGAAGAAGATTTAAAGGGCAGATCTGGATGCAGGGCGTTGCAGATTTTTAATCTTGATTTTTTTAGGAAAATAGAGTAATATATAAAGGTGGATTTTAACTAGCTGGATATAATTTACACACGTTTCCGTAGCTCAGTTGGATAGAGCGACCGCCTCCTAAGCGGTAGGTCGGGTGTTCAAGTCACCTCGGGAACGCTGAGAACATAGCCGAAAGCCTTGATTTTAGAGGGTTTTCGGCTTTCTTCATTTCAGCGTCAAAACTCGGATTTGCTAATATGCTAATACATTTGAAAATCGAACCTGCATGCTAATATTTCCCGACAGCCCCCTTTACATATTTTTGACTGTACCAAGTATAGCATGGATGCCTTTACGGGGAAAGAGCAGAACCGTGCCAATGTTGTGCCGATGTTGTGCCAATTTGTATCGTTCTTATGAATTACGAAGATTTTGGGATTAAGTTAGTTGTTTTGTAGTAAAATGTATGTGAGGGAGGTTCTTTCAAATTCTTTTGATACTTTGAATACTTTATTTATGCTAGTAGTTCAAATTTTATTGTAAATACTGTGATTCAATTAAAATAATATCCAGTGGTATATCCCGAAGTTTATCATTCTGGAAGTAAATAGTCGTAAGTATTCCCTTTAGATTTAAGGTGTTGAAGAATACTTTGTTTACATTCTTTAGCAATTATAACCTTTACCAACGTATGACCATTTCTTAAATCCAAAGGAACAGCTGTGGAATGAGGATAAAAATGACATCTCCCAGCGCGTGAAAACTAATGGCCAGTTGAAGAGAGCTTTGGGTCAAATTCAACACCACATACAAAAAAGCACCCTTGTTGTCGTTTCAACCTAAGATTTCCATTCAAGCTTTCAGTATCCGGTAAAACCATAAAACCGTGATCTAGGAATGAAATTATTCCTCCATTTAATTCTTCGATGGAAGAAAAACGATTGCTTAATTCAGGATTGGTTGTAAAGTCGATAAATCGTGTTCCAGTCTGGTGATGTTGAATATATGCGATTGTTCCAAAGAGGGACATTTTTTTGTTAGGATTAAAAATTTTTAACATTTGTGGTTCTGGCGTTTTAGATCGTAACAAGCTGGGAGAGATATCCCATTCACTATTACTTTGCCCTCTATAAAATCCTTGTAATAAAGGTCCATCTTTAGTAAAGGCAGGGCGTGGAAGATTGCGGAATTTATTATACGCAACGATAATATTGTATATTTCTTCTACAGTAGTAACATGGATTTCTTGATATTGATCTATCTTCCTATATGTGGATATTTTGACAATTCTTCCTTTTAGGGCAATTCTAAAGTATTTTTCAAAAAACGTCAATTAAAGTCTTATTCCCAAATTATATCACCAGTATAATGACAAATCCAGGAATTAGTGTTATAGTGATTACAGTTAGAACAAAGCGGACCGGATGAGTCCAGAAAGGAAAGGATCATGGCAACAGTTAATTTCGCAACGAATGCTTTCGCATATTATCTGCATAGCGAACATTATGAGGCACTGTTCAGTAAAGAAAAAGAACAGAGTCTGGTTAAAATGCGCTCATGTAAGGTAAGGAAAAGGCGAAAAACTGTGTGATATCCGGAAGGCAGGACTATAAAAAGCCTGCCGGAAGCAAGACATAGATTTATGTACCGCTTATCTTGTATGAGGTAGGCGGTATTTTTATGCTCCATTAGCTCAGATGGGAGAGCACTCGACTTTTAATCGAGTGGCCATGGGTCCGAGTCCCATATGGAGCATGACCGCCTGAATATTGAATTTTGATAACAGGAGGTGAAAGGCATGGTAAATCTGCCAACCATAGATATGACAGGAACAGGACAGAACATCAACAGGCTACGGAAGCAGGCAGGATTGTCCGTAAAGGATTTACAGGATATTTTTGGTTTTGCCACACCGCAGGCCATATACAAGTGGCAGCAGGGCGCAGCTCTGCCCACTATAGATAATCTGGTAGTATTGGCGGCAGTCCTGCAGGTACGACTGGATGATATTCTGGTCATAGATGTAGCGGCCCAGATGCAGATTGGAGCATGATATGGAAAAGAAAGAACATCGTTGATTCGCAGGCTGAAAATGCCTGCAGCAAGGTCCCCTGGTCTAAAGGTCAGGACACCGGCCTTTCAAGCCGGAGGTATTGGGTTCGAGGTCTACGCTCCGCTTCGGTCGGTGCTAAGCGTGGTCCCCTGGACCACAGCACCCCATGGGGATCGTTATGGCTCCTTAGTCTAAAGGTCAGGACGCCGGCCTCTCAAGCCGGAAATGATGGGTTCAAGCCCCACAGGAGCTACTGTGGCTATAGGACAATGGCAGTCCGGCAGATTGTGGCTCTGCTTATGGGGGTTCGATTCCCCCTGGTCACATCATGGATGGGTATGCCTAGTGGCGAGGGCAGCGGACTGTAAATCCGTCACAAAGAAACACCGCAGGTTCGATTCCTGCCCCATCCATTTTCCGTTTGCGTGTCCGAGAGGTCTATGGTGCCACCCTGCTAAGGTGGTGTGCGGCAACGCACCGAAGGTTCGAATCCTTCCGCAAACGTGCTGGAGAATGATGATGATTCGGCCTTTTTGAAAATAGTGGTTCATGGAGTTCTCTTTTTATGTCTGTACTTCTTTTCAATGCTTTTGCAAAGTATAAAAAAGACCTTGCTGATTTTCAGATATGGAAACTGAAAATCGACAAGGTTTTGTCCTTTTCTTTTATCTTTATGTAATTTTTTCATGAGTATATTACAAACTGCCTGTGAGGGAAGTTATGGAGTGGGAGGCAATTAACATATAAAATACAAAGTTATTTACCTCTAATAGATGAACCGTTGTCCTTTTACACTTGCATTTTGTCAATTAAAGCAAAGATAACCTCCTGCTGGTCCTTGTTTAGCCTTGCCCAGCGTTCCAGCAGTTTTCTTTGATCTTCTGTCAGGGAAACCGGGGCATCTCCTTCGGATAATAACTGGGAGAGCGTGATTCCAAAAGCCAGACAGATTTTCTTTAAAGAAGGAATGGTTGGAATCATGTTTTTCCGGTACCAGGAGGAAATTGTGGATTGGGGAAGGCCGGAATGTTCCGCAAGCTGATATTCTGTCCATCCCCTTTCCTGTCTGTATGCCGTTATGGTTGCAAGAATATCTTCCAAATGAATTCACCCCTTTACTTTTGCTCTTCGTAAATTATACTTTGATAAATCGTTAGAATTTAATCATTTGAATCATATAATTTTAACGATTCTTACAATGAAAGAGGGAAGTTTTGTTATTTCATATGATCAATCAGGGAAAAAATAAGCGCCTGCTGTTCGCTGCTCAATCCTGCCCAACGTTTCAGCAGTTCCTGTTGGGATTCTGTCAGCAGAACAGGCTCACCACCGTGGGAAAAAAGTTGGGAAAGTGTAATGTCAAATGCAGTACAGATTTTTTCCAGAGAAGGTATGGTTGGCACTACATTTTTACAGTACCAGGAGGATATCGTAGTCTGGGGCAGGCCGGAACGTTCCGCAAGCTGGTATTCTGTCCAGTCTCTCTCTTCCCTGTATGCTGTTATAGTAGAAAGCACAGTTTTCATCATATCCGCCTCTTTGCTTGTGTACTTCGTAAATTATACTTTGATAAATCGTTGTATTTTAATCATTTATATCGTATAATTTATGCGATAAACACAACTATATAGAAGTGTAGTAATCGCAGTAATTTAGCTGTCAGTTTATAAAAAGACAAGAGGGGGTTATATGTATGCTGAAAAAGAAAACTATTGGGATTGCAGTCTGTATGACAGTGATCTGCACAGCAACAGCAGGAGTATTGATATACAGGAACCCAAATAAAAAAAGCACACTCGAAGAGGATATTTTAAAAGTAGAAGAGGCATTAGGCGATGAATATAAAAAACAGTCTGAAACTACGCTTGCCGCAACACTCACATATGGGAGTAAGGATGACAAAACGGAAATTTATTACCATATATTAAAAACGGATTATTACGAACAAAACGCTTCTGAAATAACAGGGCTCAATACGGTTGCTTTTGGTGTTTTATTCCCGGTTGAATTCATGGACAGCTGTGAAGAAATGAAAATCCAGGAATGGCCGGCGGCGCTCTATAAGAAAGGAGAAATGGCGTATCTTTGCTGGACTTATTCCCCCGAAATCAGTTATGTTCTGGAATATAAGCCTGCGGAAATTCAGGATTCAGAGATTATCAAAATGGCGGAAAGTGCAAAAGAGAGGGATTAGAAGGGATATCTGTAATGATATGAAAATCAAAAGCGTATGGAGCTGCAACAATCAGAGTTCCAGCTCCATATGCTTTATGCCATGCCTATAAAATTATTACAGATTCTGCCGGATGATCCGGGTAATGATCCCCACAGCCACGCCCCGCTCTTCATCAATCCGGGTGACGGCAAAGCTCACATCATCCTTTTTGCCGGGAGTCCGGTAATCATAGCAGGAGTGGGCCACAGCGTTCACGCCGTTGGAGAGCCGGATATAGACCACGCCTTTATGTACATCCGTAACCTTGCCGGCATACTTGCTCTGGATGCGGCATTTTTTCAGATTGTCATGGTTGGTGTTCTGGGACACGCTTTTGATGTCAGCCCTGATGCCCATATCCTCCAGGCTGTCACGGCGCACGTTCAGGATGCGTACAAGCACCTGGTCGCCCACGGAAAAGCGCTCATGGGCATCCCCGATCCACTCCCAGGCCAGGTCGCGGGCCATGATGGAGCACTCCACCCCGAAAACTTCTACCCGGATGACTTTCTCTGCCACGGCGATCACACGGGCCTGGGCGATACGGCCTTCATATATGCGGTACATGCCTGCCGCATCCGTATCCAGATAGAAGATCTGCCGTTTCCGGAGCATGGCCTCCTTCCGGCTGGCGACCACGCTGCGGGTTTTGGAATCAATGCCTTTGACAATAAAATCAATTTCCGCTCCCAGCATATTGCCGAGGATCTTGTTCTGGCGCAGCATCAGTTCCGCATATTCCTGGCCGGAAGGGCTGCGGCCCACATTGATCATCATCTCTTTTAAGGGGATCACAATCCGGGAACCTTTATAGTCTACAATGGTGATGGTCTTTCCGCTGTCCGTCTGTTCGCTCCCGCCAAGCTGCCCGGTAAGGATCCTGGGCAGGAAAAAAATGATGGATGTTACCCGCGGAGACGTTCAGAAATTGTTTAATACCAAGGCAGGCTATTCAAGGTCGATAGCAGAGCTGGTAAAAACAATCATGAATGTCTCTTTTCGTTATGCGGTAACGAACAAGGTGATCCAGACAAGCCCGGTAGACGGAATAGGGCTTCCCAAGGCAGAAAAGCCGCAGCAGAGATCAGGCTTCAGGACCCGAAAGATCGATACACAGAAAACGCTGACCATGGAACAGATTTTAATTTTGCTGGAAAAAAGTAAAGATACCCCGATACATATGCAGGTGATGTTTAATGTGCTTATGGGGCTTCGAAGATCCGAGATAAATGGTGTAAAATATTCGGATGTGGATTATATCAACCGCACTTTAAAAGTGGAGCGCCAGCTGGGGAGAGTACATAACACAGCAAAAGAAGACTTTGCTCCAAAAACCTTTACGAAACAGGAGGTTGGATTAAAGACAAAATCCAGTTACAGAGAAATCCCGATTCCCGATTACGTCTCCCCGGCGATCCTAAAGGAACGGCAGGTGTATGAGAAAAACAGAAACCGCAGAAGGGGAGAGTTTCAGGATCTGGACTATATCTGTTGTTCCAGCTTTGGCAGGGCAAGGAGCAAGGGATTCCATTGCAGGTATTATAAGCAGCTTCTTGCTGAAAATGGCCTGCCGGACATCCGCTGGCATGATCTGCACAGCACATACTGTACGCTCCTGCTGAAAGAGTCATTTAATCCCAAGGCGGTATCAAAACTCATGGGACATGCAAAAGAACTTATAACAATGGACGTTTATGCTGATAATAGAGGTATCATAGCGGATGGCGTACCAGAGATAGAAGAGTATATGAAAGAGGTATTACCGAACCCGGAAGAGATAGAGATCTTTAAAAAGGAATTGCTGGAGATTGTAGTAGACGTAACGGAATTTCTTCCGGATGAGGGATGAAAAAGAACAAAAGTTCGATTTACCATCTATACAAATTTAGTGATCTGTGGTAAGATAAAAAAGTTCTTTCAGTGCTGTTTTGTCCGTATGGAATTACTGAGGTACGCTGAGTAGAAAAAACAGCAAATTGTGAACGGCATTCGTCAAGGACCTGTTTTGCTAAAATCTGATTAAATTCCTTGACGAAAATGAAATGTTCCTTGACGAATTTGTGGCGTATAGGCGTCTTTTTTTACTATGAAATCAGAGGTGAGCATTTGTGCAAAATGAACAAAAAATCTTCAAACTTCACTCAGAATACGCCCCTACCGGCGACCAGCCGCAGGCCATAGAAGCCCTGGTCAAGGGGTTCAAAGAAGGCAACCAATTCCAGACTTTACTGGGGGTTACGGGTTCCGGCAAGACCTTTACGATGGCAAATGTGATCGCGGCGTTAAATAAGCCCACTTTGGTAATAGCGCACAATAAGACATTAGCGGCTCAGCTCTATGGCGAGTTCAAAGAGTATTTTCCGAGTAACGCAGTAGAATATTTTGTGTCCTATTATGATTACTATCAGCCCGAGGCCTATGTTCCCTCCACGGATACCTACATTGAAAAGGACTCAGCTATTAACGATGAGATCGATAAGCTGCGACATTCCGCGACCGCTGCGCTTTCGGAGCGGAACGATGTAATTATTGTGGCATCAGTGTCCTGTATTTATGGACTGGGAAGCCCCATCGACTATAAGGAGATGGTAATTTCCCTGCGGCCGGGGATGGAGAAGGACCGGGATGAGGTCATTCATAAGCTTATCGATATTCAATATACAAGAAATGATATGGACTTTAAGCGCGGCTCTTTCCGGGTGCGGGGGGATGTTGTGGAAATTTTTCCGGCATATGCGGGAAATGAGGCTTTCCGCGTAGAATTCTTTGGCGATGAGGTGGACCGGATCTCAGAAATTGACCCTCTGACAGGGGAAGTAAGAGCACAGCTTGGACATGTGGCTGTTTTCCCGGCCTCTCATTATGTGGTTCCAAAGGAAAAAATGATGCTGGCGGCAGAGAATATTCTGGCTGAAATGAAACAGCAGGTGACGTTCTTTAAGAGCGAGGACAAGCTTCTGGAGGCGCAGCGGATTGCCGAACGAACAAATTTTGATGTGGAAATGATGAGAGAGACGGGATTTTGTTCCGGCATTGAAAATTATTCCCGCCATCTGACCTTTGGAAAGCCGGGTGAGCCGCCCTGCACGCTTCTGGATTATTTCCCGGAAGATTTTCTGATTATTATTGACGAGTCCCATATTACGCTGCCTCAGATCAGAGGTATGTTTTTTGGAGACCGTTCCAGAAAAAGGACTCTGGTGGATTATGGATTCCGGCTTCCCTCGGCCCTGGATAACCGTCCGTTAAATTTTGAGGAATTTGAAAGCCATATCAACCAGATGATGTTTGTGTCTGCCACACCGTCGGTTTACGAGGCAGAGCATGAGCTTTTGCGGACAGAGCAGATCATCCGTCCCACAGGACTTCTGGATCCGGAGATCAGCGTCCGCCCGGTGGAGGGGCAGATTGATGACCTGGTGGGAGAAATCAACAAGGAAGTGGAAAAGCATAACAAGGTGCTGATTACAACGCTGACCAAGCGGATGGCGGAGGATCTTACGGACTATATCCGGGAGGCCGGAATCCGGGTGAAATATCTCCACTCGGATATTGATACCCTGGAGCGGGCAGAAATCATCCGCGATATGCGTTTGGATGTGTTCGATGTGCTGGTGGGTATCAACCTGCTCCGGGAGGGGCTGGATATTCCAGAAATTACTCTTGTGGCAATTCTGGATGCCGATAAGGAGGGGTTCCTTCGTTCGGAAACCTCATTAATCCAGACTGTGGGCCGGGCAGCCAGAAATGCAGACGGCCATGTGATTATGTATGCGGATACCATCACGGATTCCATGCGCGCTGCCATTGATGAAACCAACAGGCGCCGGGAAATCCAGCAAAAATACAATGAGGAACATGGGATTACCCCACAGACAATCAAAAAGGCGGTCCGCGACCTGATTTCCATTTCAAAAGCAGCGGAGGCTAATGAAGATGATTTCAGAAAAGAACCGGAGTCCATGGACGCAAAGGATCTTGACAAGCTGGCGAAAGAGCTGTCAAAGAAGATGCGCCAGGCGGCTGCCGAGCTGAATTTCGAGGAAGCCGCAAGGCTGCGTGACCGGATGAAAGAGGTTAAACAAATGTTGTTGGAGATGGAGGACTGATATTATAGTTCACATCATGACGAATCACTCTGCTGATTCGTCATGGGTCAGTACAGTTATGAGGCCAGAGCCTATGCCCCATCGCCGTCAGGCAATTTAAAATGGGCATAGGCAAACAGTTCAGCCTGGGACTTTGCACTCGTTGCAAAGTCCGTAAGAATACGTGGAGGTTGGAGAGAATCCAGCCCTTCGCCGCAGGCGAACTTTAAATGGGCCGGATTCCGTAACTGTTTAGCCTGAAGGCTGAACTGTTACGCTGCCGGAACCGGAGGATAACTGTCTATTGACAATGATTATCATTAAGACTACAATATTTCCGGAGTCAGATGGCTTCAAATTATGATGCAGAGGATGGACACTATGAAGTTATATGAAGGAAAAACCGGAAATGCATATGTGGTTCGCTCTGTGACTGTTGATGAGGCAATTACAAGGCGGCTGGAAGCTCTGGGAGTTAATGAAAACACGCAAATTTTTGTATTAAATAAAAAACAGAGTGGTACTATGATTATTAAGGTGCGTGGCACACGTCTGGCCCTGGGCAGAAAAATTACAGGCGGTATTCATGTGGAGGAGGTGACAGAAAATGGAACGCAAGGGAAATAAGCCTATTACGGTCTGTTTTGTCGGAAATCCCAACTGCGGAAAAACCACATTGTTTAATGCCTTTACGGGTGCCAAGCTGAAGGTAGCTAACTGGCCCGGCGTCACAGTGGAACGGATCGAGGGAGAGACGGCCTATAAGGGGAGGAATATCCGGGTGATTGATACCCCCGGTATTTACAGTCTGACCTCCTATACAATAGAAGAACTGGTTACGCGAAGATGCATTGAGGAGGATGGCGTAGATGTAATTATCAATGTGGTGGATGCTTCTTCTCTGGAACGAAATCTGTATCTGACCCTTCAGCTTCTGGAACTGAAGAAACCGGTTATTCTGGCACTTAATATGATGGACATTGTGGAGGAGCGCGGCATGGAAATTGACCTGCATCGTCTGCCGGAGATGCTGGGGCATATTCCGGTTGTTCCGGTTTCTGCGAGGAAACGCACGGGACTGGATGTTCTGATGCATGCGGTGGTCCATCATTACGAGGAAGAACCTCAGGGAGTTGTGGTCCATTATGACTATGAGATCGAAGACAAAATCCAGAAAACGGAGAATGTGCTCAGAGCACGTTATTCGGAGCTTACCAATCTGCGATGGCATGCCATAAAGATGCTGGAGTTTGATAAGGAGGTTATCAAGGACCATCCGGTGGATTTGACTGAAATCATACCGAAAAGCTATGAAAAGCGGATTATTAATGAAAAGTATGACTATGTGGAAGAGATCATAGAGGAATGTTTGTTTAATAAGGAAGAGAAGTCAGCTCTGACCGATAAGGCAGACCGGATTCTGACACATTCCTTTTGGGGAATTCCTGTGTTTTTTGGAATTATGGCACTGGTGTTTTTTCTTACCTTTACGGTGGGAGATTTCCTGAAGGGATATTTCGAGCAGGCTCTGGGAATACTATCTGGCATGATACTGTCCGGTATGCAGAGCGCAGGTGTTTCTGAATGGCTGATTTCCTTAGTGGTAGATGGCATCGTTGCGGGTGTGGGCGGTATTCTGACCTTTCTCCCTAATATTTTTATTCTGTTTTTGGCCCTGGCATTTTTGGAGGACAGCGGGTATATGGCGAGAGTTGCCTATGTGATGAATGAAACCATGAGCATGGTGGGACTGTCCGGCAAGGCGTTTTTGCCGATGCTTTTGGGCTTTGGATGTACGGTTCCGGCGGTGATGGCCACAAGGGCGCTGGAAAGCCAGAAGGACCGGTTGAAAACCATTCTGGTAACTCCTTTTATGTCCTGTTCTGCAAGACTGCCGATTTATGTCTTATTTGCAGAGCTGTTCTTTCCGAATTCGGCGCTTTTTGTCGCATACTCTCTGTATTTGGTGGGCGTAGTTGCGGCCATTGTCATTGCATTGATTGTACATAAAGTTTCGGCAAAGGATGACTATGAGAATGCCCTGTTGATTGAACTGCCGGAATATAAGACTCCTAACCTGCGGACAGTTGCCATTTATGTATGGGAAAAGGTAAAAGATTATCTGACCAAGGCAGGAACCACAATCTTTTTGGCCTCCATTGTGCTGTGGTTTGTACTGAATGCGGGCCCCGGCGGTTTTGTTTCCGATGTTTCCCAGAGCTTCGCGGCAAAATTTGGCCATTTTCTGGTTCCTGCGTTAAGGCCGGCAGGCCTTGGGAGCTGGCAGATTGCTGTGGCTCTGATTTCCGGCATCTCTGCCAAAGAGGTGGTTGTTTCCAGCTTTTCTGTTCTATACGGAATTAACAATATTAATTCTGCGGCAGGAATGGCAGAGCTCACGGGAGTTCTTTCGGCCAGCGGGTTCGGAGGCGTTAATGCCTACGCCCTTATGATTTTCTGCCTTCTTTATACGCCCTGTATCGCAACCATTGCAACCATTAAGCGGGAAACGGGCTCCTGGAAATGGACTCTGGGGATGGTGGTATTCCAGCTTGTGCTTGCGTGGGCGGCCGCCGTGGCTGTGTTTCAGACAGGCCGTATCATTTTTTAGAAATGTGAGGAAAACCGATGGATGAGAAGGTCCTTCTGGAGGCCGTAGTGCTGGCCGGAGAGATTATGCTGGTCAGTGGAGCAGAAGTATACCGTGTGGAAAATACAATGAAGTATATGCTGGGAAAATCCTCCTGTGAAACTGCCGAGGCCGTTGTCCTGGCGACAGGGATTTTCGTTACTCTGGATGATCCGAATCAGGAGCTTCTGACTATGGCAAAGCGGATTCCGGCCCGAAGCACCAATGTAAACCGTGTCTGCCGGGTCAATGATATTTCCAGACGTTTCTGCGGGGGAGAAATTTCTGTGGAGACGGCATATAAAGAATTAAAAGAGGTGGAGAAGGAAGTTCTTTATACGCCGTTCATGAAGGCCCTGGGATTCATAGGTGTCTCAGCCAGCTTTACCTTTATTTTCGGAGGGAAGCCACTGGATCTTCTGGCCTGTACCCTTGTGGGAATCTGTCTGGCCCTGGCGGATTTCCTGGTGAAGAAAATCCGCCTTAATGATTTTTGCAACAATGCTTTCTGCTCTTTTGTGGTGGCTGTATGTGCCATGGCAATCGAGAAGTTTATCCTTAAAAATGCAAGCTCAGATGTAATGATTATGAGTGCAATCATGACACTGGTTCCCGGAGTTACCTTTACCACGGCCATCCGGGATACCTTAAACGGAGATTATGCCGCCGGCTCTGCCAGGATGCTGGAGGCAGTAGTTGTGGCGTTGGCAGTGGCTGCGGGAGTTGGTTCCGGCATGATGTTTTTTCGGATGCTTCAGGGAGGACTCTTATGATAATACAGATTATAAGCGCGTATTTTGTCGTATTCATGTTTACCATGCTTCTGGAGACGCCTAAGAAGTATATTCCCTATACGGCAACATCCGGAGCCATCGGCTGGTGGGTGTATCTGATTGTCCAGAACAGCGGAAATTCCTCCATGATGGCAGCTTTTGTCTCCACTCTGGTGGTGGCGGTTTCAAGTCACATGCTGGCCAGGATCAAGAAGGCGCCGGTGACGGTGTTTCTGGTTTCGGGCACGCTTCCTGCGGTGCCCGGTGCGGCTATCTACCGCGGAGTCTATTATCTGATTCATGATGATTCCGGACTGGCCACCTATTATTTACTGGAGACACTTCAGATTGCAGGGGCCATTGCCATGGCAATCTTCATTACGGATTCGCTGTTTCGCCTGGTGATGGCATATCACATAAGGAAGGGGACGGCCAGATTTTAAAAGAATGGCTGCACCGGATATAGAGATAGATTTCGTCAGACAGAATGTCTTCCCTGGGGACTTCTGTGGCATTGATGGTCCGGACCATCTGGCGGAGAGATTCATAATCGAATACATGGAAATCCGGGATCAGAAGGACTTCGTGGATACTGGATGGCAGAATGATAATATCAGAGGCCATTTGATCTGCGAAGTCTTTTATTGTGTTTTCATAGAGAAGGCAGGAAGCCCCATAGATTCCCTGTCTGTTGGTGAGCACGTGAATGGGGGGAAATAGGGAAGAATCATCCGGTTCGGGCGATGTCTCCTCCTGGGAATCGGCGATCAGGTTTTGAAGAGGAGAAAGGGATATGGGAAACAGAAGCGGGGTATTTTTCTTTGCCAGCCCGAAAAGATCGCTGGTGGATAAATTCCATAACGCTGCCAGCCGTCTGTGGATGAGGGCGGTAATCTGGGTGTCAGCAGCGGAATCCAGCTGCAGGAAGAAGATTACAGCCATATTGAGGAAAGGAACCCATGGAACGTCCTTTAAAAGCTCTTCGTTTTCTGTTCGGGACACGAGGCGATAGGAAATCCGGTTTTTTATGGACTGAAGTTTTTGAATTTCCATATGAAAGTCTGGGGAAAAGGGAAGCTTACGGTGAATCATGTCAAGGGCAAAGCGGCAGACTTCTTCCATGGAATTTCCGGCCTTGTAATGGGCATACAAAGGAGCCAGATAGATTACAGGGGCATAAGGCAGGCTTTCGTCCAGTACCAGAATGGACTCCAGGCGAACGCTGTTGTTTTTTAGTATGGTTTCATGGATGATTTTTGTGCCGGGCTTAAGATGAGCAGATAAAGCGGATGTCAGTGCACTGAAAAAAGAAGAGTTGTTCATAGAAATACCTCCCGGATGTGAAAAATAGAATAATAGAATTGTAAAAAGAAATGGTTTTTTTATTATAACGGATGGGAGAGGAAAATGCAAGAAAAAGTTTTTTGAGGAAAATTGAAGAAAATATACAAAAACAGCGTGAAAAAGGCTCTGCCGGGAAGGGAGTGCAAGACCGCACCATAAGATCGCACCGAAGGATAAAACCGTTCATGTGAGGTTCTCATAATTTTTTGCCTTGTTTTTTAGTATAAAGAGAAGTATAATCTCCTCAATTGTAGGTATCGGTATGAAGATGGACTATTCCAGTCTGTGGAAGTTGTTAATTGACAAAAATTCAAGAGGAAAGATTTAGCTGATTTATGTGTTGATAAAAATCTGAAAGGCACCGGGTTGCGGATAGAGCAACATTGCAGAGATCAGTGACATGGAGACTTAAATATGAGTTTATCAAAATTAGAACGCTTAAATTTGTACAGTAAAATAAATGGGCAGTTAAAACAATATTCTCTGACAGATGTTGAAGACGGGGTCATGTTTTATTGCCTTAATAAGATGGGGTGTGATTCAGAGAGATACTCAACAGAAGTTTCAAAGACAGTTGCTCAGATGCTTGATGTCTTAAACCTGCCAACAGATTTGGAAACAATTACAGAATTGTTTGAAGCGTTGATCGAAGAAGATAATAAAGACGAAAATGGAATCATATTTACTCCGCAGTACATAGCTGAGTATATTTCTTCTCATATTTTTTCTGAAACGGACAGCATTCCAGAAACTGTTTCAATCATAGATCCTGGTTGTGGCTGTGGGATATTTTTAGTTACAGTAGCAGAATATCTTCTTTCAAAAACGAACTGGTCTGTTGACACAATCATCAATCATAACATCTATGGAATAGATATTGTTTCTGACAACGTAAGACGCTGTAAATTAATAATGACCTTGTTAAGTGCGAAACATGGCGGTAACTATCTGGATATTAAACCGAATATAATCTGCGCCGACAGTTTAGATTCAAGCTGGAATGAGCTGTTTCATATAACTTCATTCGATTATATTGTTGGAAATCCTCCATATGTTAATCCTCATGACTTGGACAAAAAAACGGCTAAGTTTCTAAAAAACAACTATTCCACAACGCAAAACGGTGTGTTCAATATTTTCTACGCCTTTATTGAGAAAGGTATGAAAGAGCTGCATGACGAAGGCATGTTAAGCTTTATCATTCCGAATAATTTCCTGACGATAAAATCTGCACGGGAGTTAAGAGAATACCTGCAATCAGGATTGTATGTTAAAAGCATTCTTGATTTCGGAGATAACATGGTTTTCAGACCGGTGAGAACCTATAATTGCATCGTGCAATTTGATAAGAGAAAAAGGACGCAATTTGAGTATTGTGTTCTTCCAAAGAATGAAAACATGGAAGGCGCTCTTTCACAGGTTATGTTCAATACTATAAGTACGGATTCCCTTGATAAGAACGGTTGGAAACTCGTTGACGAGAAAACTTATCGGAATCTTCGAAAGATAGAGTCACAGCCTGTACCAATCAAAGAATTTATAAGGACCGGAATCGCAACATTGCGTGATAAGGTATATTTGGTTGAATGCGATAATAATGGCTATTATAAACAGACTGACTCTGGAAAATACTATATAGAAGATGGTCTGATTAAACCCATTTATAAAATACCGGATTTAAAATTTTACGACAACATTGAGGACGCTAAACGATATATAATCTTTCCATATGTTAAATCAGAATCTGGCTATACATTAATTGATGAAACAAAGTTTTATGAACTCTATCCCAAAACATATCATTGTTTAGCCATGCAGCGGGAAGAACTTGATGCGAGAGATAAGGGGAAGGGAGCCGCACAGGGCTGGTACGCATATGGCCGCACGCAGGGCTTGAATAAATATGGCAGGAAACTTCTGTTCCCCACCTTTACTAACAAGCCCAAATTCATGTATGTAGATGATGAAGACGCACTCTTCTGCAACGGATATGCAGTTTTTGAGAATGACAGATATGATCTTGATGTGCTCATGAAGCTTTTGAATTCAAGCTTAATGGATTACTATGTTTCTAACACCAGCTATTCTATTGAGGGCGGCTATTATTGCTACCAAAAAAAATATGTTGAGCGCTTCTCCCTGCCGTGGTTCACGGAGGATGAAATAGACTTTATACGTTCAGCATCCAGGGAGGAACTTGACGATTACCTCTGGAAACGATACGGGATTGAATGAGTTCTGTTTGATGTTGGACAGCTAAGACCAGGATGTCATTGGCGGTATTAACGGCCCTCCAATGACATCATTAATTTTTGCTTTAAGCGAGAAGATTGCTAAGTGTATATCTACTCGAATAAATCTTCAAAATGTCGGAAACAAAATCCTGGAAATTAAGCGGTGCATATTCAATACCAAAATTCTGCGAAATGTATCCAGCCTGTTTTAGCTCCGCGCTGTTTCTAAAGAGATATGGCTGCGGGCGATTGAAATCAACGATTAAAAGCGCACAGCGCTCACAAGTATAATCCTTGCCGCCAATTGCTCTGCCGTTAATAGAATTGAAGAAACTGATATATTTCTCCAGATTGGTTTGCCTGTTTTTGAATCCCACGGTATTACGTTTGACCAAATCATCATCGTACTCATGAACAGGAATAAGGTATACCTCTCCTAAAACAATTTCCGGATAACGCATATGTAGATTTTGTGCTTCGGCAAAGGTTCTCTCAAACAGCGTATCTGCATTTTTAGCAAGGCTGCTCATTTGGCTGCGAACATTAATCACGAGCGTGTTTGTGGAAAAATCATACCCATAACTGTCAGTTTTACTTTCAAACGCCAACGGCCCCCAGTTAATGGGCGTAGGAACTTTGCTGATATTTGACGGGACAATACACACATCCTGATCTTTTTGCTTGAGAAAACCGGCCATCTTCAGTTCTGGCTTTGTATCTCCAAAATGCGGGTATATGTTCGCAGGTTCCACCCCTGCGTCAATAAAGCCTTTTTTAACGGCATCATGAACAAGATTAATGAGTTGTGACGATCTGATCATAGACTCTTTGCCCTTGGCGCCGCCAGTAACAATAGACTCCTCTATCAATGATTTGAATTTAAGTAATTGCCTGTCAATAAAAGCCATGCTTATATTCCTTTCCGGCTGTTTTATCATCATACGTCCTGCCATCTTATAGCCCTTCGAATAACTTACTGAGCGTTACACCAAGGCCGTCAGCAATTTTTTTAATATTGCAGATAGCAATGTTCCGCTTGCCTGCTTCAACAGAAGCAAAGTAAGTCCTGTCCATGCCAATTTTCAATGCAAACTTTTCCTGGCTGAGCCCTGTCTGTGTACGTAACTCCCGAATTCTTTTGCCTAATTCGACAGTAATCATAGGGGCACACCTCCTTTTGATATTAGAGCATTCCCGGAAACTCCCCTGCACTCATCGTTGTGTCTGATTTCCCGCCGGAGGCCCCCGGATTTAATCAATGTACGTTCTATGTACGCCTTATAAATTTGGGTGCTTCTGACAAAAAATCATCTCACAAATCTGGGTACAAAGAGTTTCCGGGACTACTCTATTATATGAATAGACTGCTTTTGAAACAACGGATTATAAGAAACAGGGGATATCTGTATTACTTACGGGGGGATACGGGTATGAGCAAAGACCGGACAAATGAATAATCCGGGGTGAAATCCATCACCTGTCCGGCGTATGGAAATCATCAATCCGTTTAATCGGAAATCGCGTTTC
>ERZ808046.417-NODE-417-length-40611-cov-7.444392_pt1 | contig 40611 bp, 47 predicted proteins | sample MGYA00380196_ERZ808046 | MGnify/ENA primary metagenome ERZ808046 (study PRJEB31490, sample SAMN06133421) | mouse gut metagenome | isolation source: Z6_2 | host: mice | place: China: Chengdu | collected 2015-05 ...
GCAGGGGCGCACAGAGGAATTTGCTGCTTACGCAGCGTGCGCCCCGCGCGGCGAGTAGTGGAGAAAAACATTCCCCTGCTCGATTGCACAGGCCGCAGAAGTAGTATGCTCACAGTGGGCAGATACTTTTGCGGCCTGTTTTTACGAGAAGCCGGTTTGCAGGAGAAAACATTTTATTGACTGCAGGCTGTATAAAAAGAAGATTGAGAAAGGATTTCACATTTAACCATGGAAAAACAATATTTTTATGAGACAGCATCCCCAGGGATGCTGGAATTTGACCAGATCATAAGCAGGCTTTTGGAAAACGCCTGTACGCTTAAAGCAAAGGAAAAAATCAGAAACCTGGAGCCGATTCTGTCTGAAACAGAAGTGCGTGCGCAGCTTAAGGAAACCACGGAGGCCAGGATTTTGCTGGACCGGTATGGGGATCCGCCGATCACTGCGCTGGATGGAATAGCAGAACTGATAGAGAGGGCGGAAAAGGAGAGCTGCTTAAGCGCCGCGGAGCTTGAAAGAATTGCGGTTACTTTGACCGCCGTAAAACGGCTTAAGGATTATCTGTGCAGGGGAAAAGCCTGCGAGATCAGCCTGCCCTATTACGAAGAGAATCTGGATTCCCTGGAGGAGGTTCGGGGGGAGTTGAATCAGAAGATCCGAAGCGGACGGGTGGACGACTATGCATCTAAGCTGCTGAAATCCCTGCGGGAGGGAATCGACCGGACAGAAGCGAAAATGCGTGAAAAAGCGGACAGTGTAATCCGGGCCAATAAGGAATGCATGTCGGATCATTTCAGCACGATCCGAAACGGCCGCATCTGTATTCCGGTGAAGAAGGAATACAAGTTCAGGATAGGCGGCAGCGTGATCGACAAGTCATCCACTGGAAGTACGCTCTTTATGGAGCCGCCTGCTGTTGCAAAGCTGTTTGAGGAACTGCAGGAGCTTAAGATCGATGCGGAAAACGAGGAAAGAAGGATACTTTATGAGCTTACGGTCATGCTCTCGGATAAAGCGGAGGTGATCAGGCAAAACACCCGCACTATTGAGAAGCTTGATTTTATTTTTGCAAAGGGAAAACTGAGCCTGTCCTGTGAGGGAACAGAGCCGGAGATCAATACAGAGCGCAGAATCTCTCTGGTAAAGGGCAGGCATCCCCTTATGGATAAAAAGGTTAACGTACCCCTTGACTTCGAGATCGGGGAGGGGATAAACGGAGTGATCATCACAGGACCCAACACAGGGGGAAAAACAGTTGCCATCAAGACGGTGGCGCTGAGCTGCATGATGGCTCAGTGCGGCCTGCATGTGGCGGCTGAGAGAGCCCAAATCTGTATGAATAACCTGATACTCTGCGACATAGGGGACGGGCAGAATCTGGCGGAAAACCTTTCCACCTTTTCCGCCCATATTACAAACGTGCTTTCCATATTACAAAAAGCTGATGAGGAAAGCCTGGTCATTATGGATGAGCTGGGCTCCGGGACCGACCCTGCGGAGGGAATGGGAATTGCTATCGCCATCCTGAAAGCGCTTAAGAAAAGCGGCGCCCTGTATCTGGTCACCACCCATTATCCGGAGATAAAAACCTACGCGGAGCAGGAGGATGGCGTGATTAATGCCAGAATGACTTTTGATAAGGAAAGCCTGAAGCCCCTGTACCAGCTTGTGATCGGGGAGGCCGGGGAGAGCTGTGCTTTCTATATTGCAAGGAAGCTGGGGATGCCCCTTCCCATGCTGAGAGATGCGGCCCGGGCGGCCTACGGGCAGGAAAAAACAGAAGAAATAATGGGGACAGGAGAAGAAGAACTTTCAGAAAATATTTCGGGAGCTGACGGGGCGGAGTGGAAAAAAGAAAAAACGCCCCATATCCGCAGACAAAAGGCTGTCCATACAGGCAAAGACCTTTCAGTAAAATTCAGTCGGGGAGACAGTGTCATGATTTATCCCGATAAGAAAATAGGAGTCGTCTGTGAGCCGGTGAACGAAAAGGGCGTGCTGCGGATACAGCTTCCGGATAAGAAGATTTATATCAACCACAAACGGGTAAAACTCCATGTGGCAGCAGAAAAGCTTTATCCGGAGAATTATGATTTTTCTATCATCTTTGATTCGGTGGAAACCCGGAAGGCAAGACATCAGATGGAGCGGAAATATGTTGAGGGGATGGTGGTAAGCGAAGAGTAGCAAACAAAGAATTGTGGGAAATTATGTTTTTGCTTTGATAGATGCCCCTGGCCGCTGTATAATACAAAAAGAATCAATCATCCAAAAGAAAGGAAACAAAAATGAGCCGAGTAATTGAAAACTTTTTAGAGTATGTAAAAATTGACACGGAATCTGCAGAAGGAAGTGATACGACCCCTTCCACTTTAAAGCAGCATGATCTGGCGAAGGTTTTGGTCAGGCAGCTTGAGGAGATGGGGGCGGAGGAAATCGAGTATGACAGGGAGCGCTGTTATGTCTATGCAAGCGTTCCAGCTTCCGAAGGGTGTGAGAATGCTCCGGTACTGGGATTTATCGCGCACATGGACACATCGCCTGCCGTGACAGGGGCGGGAGTCAGGCCAAGAATCATAGAGGATTATGATGGCTGTGATATTGTGCTGAACGAAGGGAAGGGGGAGATACCGCGGACTGTTTTGAAGGTGGCCGACTTCCCGGAGCTTGCCGGATATCAGGGAAAGCGGCTGATTGTAACCGACGGCACCACCCTTTTAGGAGCGGATGACAAGGCAGGTGTTGCGGAGATCATGACAATGGCGGAATATCTGTCAGGGCACCCGGAAATCTCCCACGGAAAGATCAGGGTTGGCTTTACCCCGGACGAAGAGGTTGGGGCAGGTGCGGATTATTTTGATGTGAAGCTTTTTGGTGCGGACTATGCCTATACTGTGGACGGAGGAAGGCTTGGAGAGCTGGAATATGAGAATTTCAACGCGGCAGGGGCAAAGGTTACTATCCATGGAAGAAGCGTCCATCCGGGAGAGGCGAAGGACAAGATGCGCAATGCGCTTTTGCTGGCGCAGGAGTTTCAGGCAATGCTTCCGGTGGCAGAAAATCCCATGTACACCTGCGGATATGAGGGCTTTTATCACCTGGACGCATTAAACGGCACAGTGGAGGAGGCCCTGGCGGATTATATTATCCGTGACCACGACAAAGAAAAGTTTGAGAAGAAAAAAGCGCTGTTTTTGCAGGTGGGTGAGTTCCTCAACCAAAAGTATGGGGAGGGAACCTTTGAGATCGCCATGAAAGATTCCTACTATAATATGAAGGAAGTCATTGAAAAGCATATGCATCTGATTGACAATGCCAAAGAAGCCATGGTGGAGCTGGGGATAGAGCCTGTGGTGGCGCCGATCAGAGGCGGCACGGATGGAGCCCGGCTCTCCTTCATGGGCCTGCCCTGCCCCAATCTCTGCACGGGAGGTCAGAATTTCCATGGGAAGTATGAGTACGCCTGCGTGGATGACATGGAGAAGATAGTTGAGCTTTTGGTGAGGATTGCGGAGAAGTATGCGGAGTAAAAATAAACAGCTCAATTCATCTCTGTAAGGTTTCTTGTCTCAGTGGGAGATTGTCCAATCACGGTTCGATATACCTTACTGAAATAAGCGAAGGAATCGTAACCGCACCGCCGGGCAACCTCCCCTACCGGTAGTGAGGTGGTCTGCAGAAGCTTTCTGGCATAAGTCATTTTTTTGACAGTGATCAGTTCCTTGCTGGACGAGCCGGCAATCTCTCTTATGATGTGACTGACATAATCGGGTGAGATATGGATAAAGTCGGCTATCTGGGAACGGCTTAGAGGTTCTTCGATATGTGCATCAATATAATCGATGATTTGGGCATAATATCGGCGGGCAGAAAAACCGGACTGCTTTTTCCGGAATGGGAGGTATTGGTACTGGCTGATGACAGAGGGGATTGAGGATTTTGACAGCTTTTCATCCTGCAACATACAGGTCAGCAGGTATTTGAGCGTATAGAAGTCCGCTCTGCTATACAGAATACTGATCGAACAGGCGCATTCTTTCAGGACGTCAGCCTGAAGAAGGGAGAAATAATCCTGAATATTTTTTTCTTCATAGTCAAGAACCAGGACAGTCACAAAGAGAGCGTCGCTTAAGGTATAGAGTAAGGGCTTCCCGTTGATGTAGGCCATTGTCTTTTGTACTGACTTTTTATACTGGCTGAGAAAATCATAACGATCGATGGGTATGGTATGCCATTTATCTATCCGGGTGACGAACAAAAACAGAGGGCTGTTTTCGTTGCAGGGGATATCCAGAGCATTGATTCGGTCAATTTTTTTCCGAAGTTCTTCCTTGAAATCCATGGAAGAAGGATCAGGCCATTTTTCAAAAAACCTCTGGGCGGCAAAGGCCTGTTCTTTCATGGAAAAGGAAAATTCATTCAATACATTTCGGATATTCTTCTCGGATTCTATCTGGCCGATCGCTTTCTGGACGGCTCTCAGGATGTCCTCTTCGCGTGCAGGTTGCAGGATATAATCAGTGACTTTGAGTGAGATTGCCTGTTTGGCATATATGAAATCGGCATGGGAAGATATGAGGATGCAGGCGATATTTTTTCCGGTTCGGCATACCCATTCTACAAGCGACAGACCGCTCTCTATCGGCATTTGGATATCGGTGAGGAGAATATCCACGTGATTTTTTTGCAGGATATCCCTTGCAAGGAGCGCGGAGGATGCAGTATAAACGTTGGCAATGCCAATTGCGTTCCAGTTAATGGAAAGAGCAAGGGAGGATACTACATTTGGCTGATCATCAACTATTAACAGATTCATTGGGAACTCCTTTCTGATATGCGGTCATATGGCTGAATAATTTCAATAACGGCCCAGGAGCTTTCGTTATAAGCACGCAGAGATGCCCTCTCGCCATAAATTAGCCATAACCTGTAACTTATATTTGAAATGCCAATTTTATTCTTACGATAGACCATCTTTGACGGCTCTATCTTCTTAAACTCATCCAGATATTCTGCCGGAAAGCCTCCGCCATTATCTTTGATAATGATCTTCAGCATTGCGTTACTTTCAGAATCATTCAGAATCTCTGTTGTGATACTGATGTGCAACGAGGAAATGTTCCGGGTATGCTTGATACTGTTTTCTACAAAAGAAAGAATAGACATGGGAAGGCATTCCGCGTTGATGCTGTTTCCGTCTATATTAAAGAGAAGCTTTATCTCATATGAGAGCATGGAACACAGCTTTACATAGCTTTGGACGGAATTCAGCTCGCTTTTCAAAGATACAAAATTTCTGGTATCGCTGAAGTTGTAGGAGAGATAGTCTGAGAGGTAGAAGGAAAGTGTCTTCGCCTCATCATATTTGTGGAGATTAATCAACGAGATTAGGTTTTTCAGGCAGTTCAGCAAAAAGTGAGGGCGGATTTGCAGTTGGAGAAACTGCAGTTTAGCATGGAGGGAATCCATTCTGGAGTTGAATTCCGCCGTACGAAAAGCCTGGATCCGATCCAGCATGGTATTGATGTCCAGCGCCAGCTTATTTATGTCAGAAAGAAAATACATGGCGCAGAGCCTGTGGCCCAGATCACCGGAAGAGATCTGTTCCATATCCTTTGACAGACAGTTCATAGGCTGTATGAGGAGTTTATAGATCGTCAGGAATGCAATGGGTATAAACAGAAAAACAATAATGATCATGATTGTCATGATCTGGCGGGATCCGTGATAAAAAGGATTGGCTCCATTCTCCTGGATAAGATACAGATCCATAGAGCCGATCCGTGCAGTAAGGTTTGGCTTTTCATTATCAGCGTGCTCTGTAAGTGTGAATGTAAGATTCAGATCATTATACAGAGCGGAGTTGTCATACCCCTCCAGCTTTTTATTTTTCTGAGGATCAATAACGATCAGTACGGTGCCATAACGTCTGGTAATCAGGTAAGTGATATAGCAATGGTGGTTCAGCATATAAGTGGAAAAGCCGTAATTTGCATCTTCTCTGGAGAGTAGCTGCGCAGTGATCTCAGGAAGCTTTGATTCCATAAAAGAATAGCTGTAAGATCGTATATGGTTTCGATGGGTGTTACATGCGGAATTAAATAATGAAAAGGCGATTACTTCTGAGTTCGCGAACAGGCTGCTCCCCTGCAAATTGCCTATTTTGTCAGCCAGCCGTGTGACCTTTCGAGAGTCTTTCTTATTGGAAAAGTAAAGAAATTCTACCGATTGAGAACAGGATATGGCCTTACTTTCGATACTCTTGAGATTGGTGTCTATGGAAGAGCTTATTTCATCGAGCAGCATAGCTGAGATCTGTTTCTGGTAGTTCTTTTCCTGGCGCAGGGAATAGGTGAACAGGAAAAACAGAACCGAATAAACAAAAATGCATATAATGACCGAAAGAAATAGAAACAGATGTTTTGGTTTGGAATCTTGTATACTCATATTTTCCTCAATTGATGTCTCTGATCACAGGGCAGTGCTTTATCTTTAAGTATACTTGATCTAATGAAAGGTGACAAGAAAAACGTGTTGGTATCGAAGATAATTACCGCAACAGTTCGAATTCACCGGACTGTTGCGGCAGATTTTCAGCAAGTCTCTACGGGCAGAGATAATGCGGACGGTTGTGTTTCTCCAAAGAAGATTTGCTGAGTGGCCTTTATACATTGTGCGGCGATTCCGGAGGGCAGCCCTGAATTCGTATTTCGATTGACCGCAGGATAAAAGCTGCTCATAATCTCCAGTCCGATCCTGTGTCCTTTTTCGAAATAAGTGCTGATAAAACCAAGACTGATTTCGAGACGGATTTTCTCGCCTGGCGTCAGCAGCTTTGGCTCAAAACCGTTATCCAGGAATCTGGTACGGCACATCCCCCACGTATATCCTGTAACTCTTCCTTGGGGTTCTACGTCGGTCAGGCGACAGATAAAATCCGTATCCACAGCAGTAGTGGATACATGGAGAGTCAGCTTTACTTCTCCTGTGACAGGGAGCCCTTCTTCCAAGGGATCCGAAGTAAAAGTAAGGATGTCTTCCCTGATCTCCTGTTCCCGAAGATCAGCAGCCAGTTGACGTCCCTGGCTGTCCTTGAAGTCAGAGCGTACAGGTTTTTGCGGGTCATAGACATACTGCCGGATGCCGTCCTGCGGTGGAATATGATTGGACAGACGGCCGTTGTCCTTCTGGCTGCCTCCACGGCTGTCCAGATACCATGTTCTGTAAGCAGTGCCTGCGGGGGGAAATACAGAGGCGCTCTTCCAGGTATTACTTCCCAGCATAAAGTACAGAACCTCAGGTTCATTATCCACATTATTTTCTTTCCGCTTCAGCCAGCGATCCATCCATCGAATCATCATTTGATCCATTTTCATGGCCTTTCCGCTTGCCTGGGGGCCGAAGAACAGATCGTCGACCCTGTCCGTCAACGCACCTCCATGGAACCAGGGGCCTATGATCAGCTTTTGTTTATCTCCTACCACAGAATTGCATTTTCCAGCCAGATACTGCCGGATGGTTCCATCTTTTGCCATATCGAACCATCCAGTCAGATGAAGCATGGGTGTGGTCATCTGTTCAATTTTGACAGGATGATGTCCTGTATCCCAGAAACTTTTCTTCTCAGCTCCTTCTACAAGCGCTATGTAATCCTCAAGCAGGGGTACTCCCTCTACGTGGGCAGCCTTTGTATTCTTCAGGGGGAGTGGGAAGAGCAGTTCGTCGAGGTGTTCTAAGTTGGTTGTCAACGCACTCCTGATCTGTTCCCGTTTCTCTTCGGCCATATCCAGGAAGTCGAGTCTCGTCAGGGCCTGGCTATACAGCCAGTACATATGAAGGCTCCCTACCGCTTTGCATTCATTTACCGAAAAAGGCAGCAGCGATGCATTCATATAAGGGCAGATGGCTCTTAAATGAGGAGGACACCCTTCTGCGGCGGCATATTGGGTCCATCCGAAATAGGACAAGCCATACATTCCTACGTTCCCATCGCACCAGGGCTGTGCAGCGGCCCACTCTACAGTATCATATCCGTCTGCCACTTCACTCTCACCGGTGGAACGCAGGATCCCTTCCGAGCGGCAGCAGCCCCTGGTGTCCTGTATCAGAAGGCAGTATCCTTCTTTAAGCCATGCTTCCGGATTGGAATAAAGCCACTCCTGATCAAAGTTGTCTTTATTGTAGGGGGTACGCATAATCACTACGGGAAATATCCCATTTGTGGCAGGCATATACAGATCCGCATACAGAATGGTCTGATCCCGCATGGGGATGGCGATATTCTTAATAATATGATATTCCATTTGTATCTCCTTTCATTATCTGTCATTTGGCAGTCGGAAACATCCATTCCAGGACTTTTGGGAAAAAGTCATTCCATGCCTCACGGTCATGACCGAAAGCATTCTCCCAAAAGTGAAATGGAATCCCTTTTTCCTTCAGATGATTGCAGAATTGCCGGTTTTCATGATAGGAAAAATCGTTCTTTCCGCAGCATAGCAGTACCTGGCCTTCCTTTATGCGCCCTGCTGCCCTTGCAGCGAGATTGAGACAGTCATTTTCCCCTCCGCATACCAAAGCACGGTCTGAGCCAAAGTCCTGTTCCAGCAGCCTGTCCATAATACCCTCCGTTTTCCCCTCCGCATATTTTTGTGCTAACCAGACACCGCCCCCCAGGGAAGCTGCTTTCTGATATTTTTCAGGAGTGGTCATCAGCATCTTAATGCTGCCATAGCCGCCCATGGATATTCCGCATAGATACTGCTGCTGTGGGTCAGCAGATATGGGAAAGTTTCTTTGCACGAATGCGGGCAGTGTAATAGTGTGATAAGTGAACCAGCCGGGACCGAAAGGCATGTCGCAATAGCTTGAATTCTGCGCCTCGCCGGAGACAAAAGAGACTTTATACCTGTTGCTGTAGTGTTGTAAGTCAAACATGGAAGCAAAATCTTCGCAGCTTCCGCCGCCGCCATGCAACAGCCAGACCACAGGATAAGTCTTTCTGCCGCTGTCAGGAATGGTCAGAATAATTTCCGTGTTGATCCCAAGCTGTGCAGGCCTTAGTTCACAATGGATTTTTGCCATTACCCTTTCCTCCCTTCATAAAAAATGTAAACATGTCCGTTATGTAAGGATCCCAACAGCTAAAGCTGTGGCCGCCTTCTACCGCACGGAACGTCGGCTCTTCTCCTGCTTCCTTCAGAAGCCTGAAAGCAGCTTTGTTCTGTTCAAAGCCAAAATCATCTCTTCCACAGAGAAGGTACATCCGTGGATTCTTTTTTCCTTCCCGGATATTTTGTGCAGTCATATAGAAGATATCATTATCCGTGCGGATCAGCCGATTCAGATTCCCAAAAGCATTGATGAAGTCCGGGCCGCCCGGCTGTGTTCCCTCCAGATACTTGCGGAATATATCTTCCATGTAGATAGCGCCGGCGAAAGCGCCCACAGACTCAAACTGTTCAGGCCTGTTTACTGCCCAGCGGAATGCCGCGAAGCCTCCCATAGAAGCGCCCGCTGCATAATTGTTCTCTCTGCTGTGGGAAAGTGAAGGAAACAGACTCCTGACCTTGCCCATGACTTCCTCCTGGAGAAAGTCGGCGTAAGCAGCTCCATGGGCCATATTCATTCCAAAGCTGTTGTAGACGGAGAGCAGGACAACTGCGATTCCCATTTCCTGCGCATATCGGGCCACGCAGGAATCATAGAGCCACTCCCTGTAATCGCCGTTTCCGCCATGCAGAGTCCATACTGTTTTAAGACCTGTATCGGATATTTCGACTTCTTCCGGCAGGATTACTGCAGCAGGAACCATCATGTGTAATGTTTCCGAAAAAAATCTTACCTTTGCGACAGCCATTTTCAGCATCTCCTTTACCTTGTATTCGCAGATTTGAAAGCTGCTTTTGGATTCATTATAGTACCGTTGTCAAGAGGGATTGAGCCTGTTTTTTAAAAAAATTTTCCGCTTTTTTATAATCTGTTCTTTTTTTGTCCTTTTTTTATATATTGTGTCTGTTATTTGATAGAATACTGTTTTTTGAAGAGATATGCTTATAAAGCAAGAAATCAGGAGGTGAGTCATAGTGGAAGAAAAAAAGAAAGGCCGTGCGGAAAAGGACAGAAAAAAAAAGCAGGAAAAGAAATTGGGATATATAACCTCCGGGGGCCTGAGGGCATTGCCTCATAATCTGGCCGTGGATATCAGGCGGAACAAAGTACTCTATATTATTCTTGTGATCATACTGGCTTATTTTGCCGTTTTCAACTATGCACCGATGGTGGGACTGTTGATGGCATTCCAGAAATATCAGCCGGTCAAGGGCTTATTTGGGAGCAAATGGATCGGGCTTTCCAATTTTGAGCAGTTTTTTTCCGGCCCTTTTTTTTCAAGGCTTCTCAGAAATACGGTGATTATTGGTCTTCTGGATTTGGCAGTGAACTTTACAGCCCCTATTTTGTTCGCGCTTCTTTTGAATGAGATTAAGCAGAAGCACTTCAAGAAAACGGTTCAGACAATTAGTTATATGCCTTACTTTATTTCCAGCGTAGTGGCGGCCAGCCTGATTATTACATTTACGAAATCCGGAGGCATTATCTCGGATATGCTTGTTCCATTTACCGGCGGCGAAAGTGAGAACCTGTTAAATGGGACAAAGTATTTCCGGCAGGTATATATCCTGTCCGGGACATGGCAGGGATTGGGGTATGGCTCGATTATTTATCTTTCGGCATTGAGCAGTGTGGATCAGGAACTTTATGATGCCGCCAGGGTGGACGGAGCGGGGTATTGGAAGCAGTGTCTGTATGTCACCATTCCCGGTATTTCCACGATGATCATTATGATGTTCATTATGAGAATGGGAAATGTGTTTTCTGTGGGAGCGGATAAAATTCTCCTTTTGTATAACGCGTCCAACTATGAAGTATCAGATGTGATTAATACTTACGTTTATCGGCTGGGGCTTCAGGATAAGAATTATGGAATGTCTACCGCGGTCGGTCTTTTTAATTCGATCATAGGAACCGTTCTTTTGTTTACATCGAATTATATATTGAAAAAGACTACAGACGCTTCAATGTTCTAGGGGGTATGAATATGAGAAAGAAGATCAGCTCCGCAAGACTTATATTTATGATTGTTGATGTGATTATTATGCTATTCATAGCTTTTATATGCTTTATACCCGTATGGCATCTGATTATGTCATCTATGAGCGATCCGACGGCCCTGAACGCACATAAAGGATTTTTGTTACTCCCGGCAAAAAATATCGATCTGACTGCCTATAAGATCATTTTGAAATATAAAAAGCTCTGGAGTGCGTATGGAAATACGGTTATCTATATTTTGTCCACATGTGCGCTGACAGGGATTCTGACCACCCTGTCGGGCTATATTTTTTCCAGAAAGCGGTTCTATTACAGAAACGCGTTTATGATGTTGATTTCATTTACCATGCTTTTTAACGGAGGAATGATTCCTACTTATATGGTGATCAGAAGAGTGGGACTTTTGGATTCTCCGCTTTCCATGGTAATTCCCGGCGCGCTTACAGTGTTTAATATTATTATCATGCGCACATCTATGGAAAATGTTCCCTCTGAGCTGGAGGATGCTGCGAGGATAGATGGGGCATCGGATCTTAAGGTGCTCTTTGTCGTCATTCTGCCCCTGTGTAAGGCAACGTTTACTGTGATCATGTTGTTCACTGCGGTATACAAGTGGAATGACTACTTTTCCGGGCTGTTGTATCTGCCTACAAAGAGCGAATACTATCCCCTTCAGATGGTGCTGCGGCAGATACTGATCACGGCCAAAATAGATCTTACCAGTACGTCAAATGACGTACAGAATGCCGCTTCTCTTTATGCAAAAGAAATAGAGTATGCATGTATAGTGGTATCAACTCTGCCGATTCTGTGCCTGTATCCGTTTGTGCAAAAATATTTTGTCACGGGTATGACACTGGGAGCGGTAAAGAGTTAATAAAATAAAGGAGGATATGATATGAAGTTGTGGAAAAAAGGTATGGGGGTGTTGCTGTCAGTATTCCTGCTAGGATCAATGCTGACTGGCTGCGGGGAAAAATCTGCCGACACAGGCAGGGATATGGATACCGCATCAGCTGATGAAGGGACAGAGATGCAGGAAGTGCAGCCCGAGGAAGAAGGGAAAGAAAATGTGGGAGGCCTTGAACTGCCTCTGTGCGACGAAAAGCAGGAATTGAGTGTTCTGATCGTCTGGGATAACAGCCTGCTGGATGATCCTAATGAGATAAAAGGCATTCAGGAGATGGAGGAGAGAACCAATGTCCATATTAACTGGATTACTTATGATCAGACAGAAATGCTGGAAATGTTCAATTTGACCCTGTCAACAGGTGATTTCCCGGATATCATGTGCCCGGGAGGCACAAATACTTATCCGGGAGGGTATATACAGGGAATCGATGACGGCGTTCTGGTAGATATGAAAGACTATCTTCAGTATATGCCAAATTATACGTCGATGCTGGATTCCAGTGAAAAAGCAACTGAACAGGCGATGTATGATGACGGAGAATTTCATGCGGTGAGGATCTTGCAGGGGACAGATACTAAAGTTGAGGGCGGCGGGAGTGCATATGGTATGACGTACCGCGCAGATATCCTGGAGAAGATGGGGGAAGAACTTCCAGAGACTGTGGATGAGTGGCACGATCTTCTGGTCAGGTGCCGTGATAATGGTATGTCGGCACCCATGACGTTGGAGACGGATGGTGGTACCGCAATGTCTCTGGCCTGGGGGGTAAACACGGACTGGTCTTCCAATTACTGGCAGTATGACTATAATACGGACAAGGTAGGGTTTGGGCCGCTTCAGGAAGGCTTTGAGGATTGGCTGGGCACTATGGCTGAATGGTATCAGGAAGGGCTGATTGACAAAAATTTTACCAATGGCTGTGTCCCGATCATCACAGGAGATTACACCAACATAGAAAATGATCAGACCATGCTGTTTGATTGTATGTTTGGATTCCAGAACGGTACCTTCTTAAATGAAAATGGATTTATTACAAACGAAGAATGCTATCTGCAGGCAATCGACGGAGTTGTCCTTGAAGCCGGAGATGAAGTCATAAAATGCAGTGATTCCAGCTGCGTAGGTAATGAAATATTTGTGACCACCAATTGTGAGAACCCGGAACTTGCAGCCAAGTGGCTTGACTATCTGTATTCACAGGAGGGTATGTTTCTGATGCATTATGGGATTGAGGGAGAATCCTATACATTGGATGAGAACAAAGAGCCGGTGTACACGGATGCGATTATTAACCCTTCGGGGGATTTGTCCGCAAACCAGGAGTTGTCTTATTATGCCATGAAAGCGTATATCGGTTACAACAATGGGGAAGCAGGAGACAGGCTGTCCATAGCGACTTCCCCCAACGGCGTTTCCGCACAGGTGGAGTCTATAGATATCTGGAAATCTCCTGAGAAGACAGTCAGTATGCCGGTGGGCATATCTTTGAGTACGGAAGAGGATAATACAATTAACACGTATTTGACGGATATCATTACATATTGCCAGGAATATATGGTCAAGACGATTATTGGCGAAGATACAGTCTCCTATGACGAGTTCGTGAAAGGCCTGGATTCATATGGAATTCAGGAGTGTATTAAGGCATATCAGTCTGCATGTGACAGATTTTACAGCAGGTGAACTTTTTCGGCTAGGGAGAGACGGGGAGTCTCTCCCGCCTGAAATGCAGATTCGGGAGGTATGGAATATGAGCTTGATGAGATTTAATTACAGGAGCAGCGTTCTTGGAAAATATGTGGATATTTCAATTGTCCTGCCAACGGATGGCTATGATTTCTATGATCCGGAGAAAGAAAAATATGGGCTGCACGGCGAAGCACCCGGTCATCAGGGAAAAAAGCGTGTGTACCATCCTGGTATGAAATTTCAGACAGTCTATTTAATCCATGGGGGAGGGGATGATGATTCTCTGACATACCGCTATACCAATGCGGAACGATATGCACAGGAAAATAACGTGATGCTGGTCACACCAGATGTTGCCAACAGTTTTGGAGTGGATGCGGATTACGGCGTAAAGTATCAGACCTTCCTGGCAAAAGAACTGCCGGTGGTGATACAGAGTCTTTTTCCGTCATCTCCGGAGCGGGAAGATAACTTTATCATGGGTTATGCAATGGGGGGAAATGTGGCGCTGGGCACGGCCATTATGCATCCGGAGCTTTTCTGTGTCTGTGTGGATATATCAGGCGGGATTGGCATGACCCTTGACAATGAAGTGATGAAGGAAGAATTATCCGGAAGTCATTTTAAGAACTTTATGCCTGTCTATAATTCTTCTTTCGGGGAGGCTGATGAGTACGACGGTTCCGCCCATGATCTTTACGCGATAGCGAAGATGAAGAGGGAGTCGAAAGAACCGCTCGCCAGATTTTATGTCTGTTGCGGCAGTGAGGAATTCATCAGATACAGGGTCGAGAAGGATGTGGACAAGCTAAAGGAACTTGGATACGAGGTGGATTATATTTTGGCGGAAGGTTATACCCATGATTTCAGAATGTGGGACGAATATATCAGGATCATGCTGGATGAGATCCTGCCGCTGAAACGTTTTGGGCAAAATTAAAAGGAAGGAGAGACAGACAATATGCGTTTTAACGAAGGAATTATGGATGTTCATGTACACGCACACGGAGGCTGTACGGTTGACGGTTTCCTGAGAAATGTGACAAGCCATCTAAGCGCGTCCGGGCTTGACGCGGAAAACCTGCTGTGTGTGAAGCATGGGCGCAGCGCCTGCGTGACAGAACCCAACGCGCTTCTTGCCAAGGCGCTTTATCCGGGCAGATTTAACGTGCTGGGCAATCCCACCTTTGGGATTTTAGAGTTTGGAACAGACAAAGAAGAAGTGGCGGCTCAGGTACAGGATATGGTTGATGCGGGTATTGACGGCGTGAAAATGGCGGATGTGAACGGAGAAGGACGTCCGCTGGACCATCCCGATTTTGATCCGCTGTTCCATGTGCTGGAGAAGAATGATGCTCCCATGATTTATCATGTGGGCGGCTTTGCATTGTCTCCCGGAAGGCAGGCTTTTGTGAAAAACCACTATCAGGTGGAAAATCCGCCCTTCCTCACTTATCAGGGATCTGCGGATGATGACAGGGAAGAGAGTTTTAGACAGAGTGTGCAGGATGCCAATGCCATAAAGTTTGACCAGATGGAAAGAGTGCTGAACCGTCATCCAAAGCTAAAGCTGATTCTTCCGCATACCTATTTCCATGCCGATAACCTGGATGGGCTGGCGGCCTTTTTAAAAAGGCATCCTGAGGTTTGTGTGGATCTGACGCCATGTGATCAGATTTATTACTATCTTTCGCAGGATCCAAAGAAGAGCAGAGAGTTTATATGCGACCATAGAAAGAGAATTCTGTTCGGAACAGATAATACGATAGAGTTGGATCCGCTGACAGTTATCATACTGATCAGATCTTTCCTGGAAACCGATGAGAAGTTTTTCAGTGTAAGCTGGGGATTTTATATCCAGGGGATTGGCCTTCCCGAAGATGTGCTGCAGGATATTTATAAGAATAATTATATGAGACTGTTCAGCAGGGAAAAGGTCAATACAAAGAGGGCGGCCGACTACTGTGACAAGGTATATGATGTGCTTAGGAAACTGGACGAGATGCCGGAAGAAAACCAGCTGGAAGCAGCAGAGTGCGCGAGAAGACTCCGCGGAATGAGATAGGAACATGGTGCAGATAAGAATGAGAGAAAAAAAAGAACATTTGTGGACAAAACCGTTTTGGATGCTCCTTGCGATTACTTTTTTGAGCGGCGGAGCCGGACAGATGACGATACCGCTGGTGGCAAAATATGCGATTGACCTGGGGGCAGATCTGACTCTTGCGTCCACAGCTTCAGGGCTCATGTCCATGGTCTCGCTTTTTGTATGTCCGTTTGCGGGAAGCATTGCAGACCGCGTCAGCAGAAAATGGATACTGATATTTGCAGACCTGGGGTATGCCATATGCCTTTTCGGACATGCGTTGTGTACATCAGTTACGGCTCTCGTAATAATGCGGCTTATGACCGGAGTTTTCTTTTCCGTGATAAGCGTTACAAATGTTGCTTTTTCATCTGATTTTATCAGGAAAGAACGTATGGGAGAAGGGCTGGGCTATGTAGCGCTGGCTTCCATAGTCGCGCAGGCATATGGTCCGTTGGCCGGATTATGGTTATTGGATGTGGGGGGCTTTAGCGCTTCGTTCGTTGGGGCAGGCCTTGCATGTATTATATGTGTATTTGTGATCTTTTTTATGCCCTGCCATGAGGAGCTTAAAAACAGGAAAGTGCCAAAAAAAGTGTCGGTAAAGGATTTGTATGCTGTGGAATTTACAGCATTTATGCTGATGGCCATGCTGTTCAGTTCTGGAAACGGGCTGGTGAGCACTTATCTGAAGCTGATTGCCGAAGAACGTGCCATAGCGAATATCTCTCTGTTTTTTACGGTATATTCGGTGTTTATGATTTTTTTAAGGCCGTTTACAGGAAAGATTGTTGATAAAATAGGCGTGTTCGTTATCTTGATCCCTTCGTTCATTTTTGCGGCGGCGGGCATGATATTTGTGGGTATCGGGTCATCCCTTGGGATGATGCTGGTAGCAGGCGCTTTCAAGGCATTGGGGCAGGGGTCGGGGACACCGTCCCTTCAGGCTCATTGCGTAAAAACATTTGATAAGGAGCGGGCGGGAGTGGCAACCAGCACGATCATGATCGGCCAGAATGTGGGAAATGCAATAGCGCCCATTATCGGAAGCTTTTTTGTAGGCTCAGTGGGTTACAATGGGATGTTCTGTGGTGCTGGCGTCATCATCCTGTTATTGGGATTTATGCTGATTCTTATACAATATAAGGTCGAAAAAAAGAGAATATGAGCTTCTGATTTCCATTACAATTTCCTTACGACCCTGACGAAACATAATGCCTCACGCCCACCTTCCAAAGCACAAGGCAGGGAATCATAAACAGGCACGCTGCTAGTGGTAGCAAAGCATAATAAGGTTTCCCTCTGTCCAACAGATAGAGGAGCGGATAATACTGAATCAAGGCATAAGGGACCACGAAGGTGCATATCTGCAGCATCCTCTTTCCATAAATGCTCACGGGATATTTCCCATATTCCCGTGCGCCGTCGGTGAAAATATTCATAAACTCCAGCCCTTCAATGGTAAAAAAGCAGATGGAAGCGTAAATTACGAAAAACCCGCTGAACACCACCATGCCGCCAAAGAGCATCAATACCACGGCAGCAGCCTTTTGCAGAGTCCATTCCACATGGCTGGATTTGATACCATAGACAAACATGACAACTGCCTGCAGCATACGGCCGATACGGGTCAGCTCAATGCGGCTGGCCAGCACCTGAAAAATTTCGTTTCTGGGGCGGACCAGAATACGGTCAAACTCCCCGTGGCTTACGATGGAGCCGAAAGTGTCAAAGCCTCTGGCAAAGGCCTCAGCCAGAGAAAATTCAAGCAGGGTGATGCCGCAGCACAAAAGCACCTCGCTGTAGGTAAAGCCCTCCACCCGCGAAAAACGGCGGAACATAAAATAGATGCCAAGGAATACATTAAATGACACCAGAAACTGACCCAGGCAGGAGAGGAAAAAGGAGGTCTTGTATTCCATAATGCTCTTCAGGTGTATCATAAAAAATTTTCCGTATAGTTTCATTATGTGAAGTTCCTTTCTCATCCTCCCTGGACGGTGATTTTCTTCATGGCAAGAGTGTCCAAAACTTTTCCGACAGCAATCAGTGTGCAGAGCCAGAAAATCTGAAGCAGTAAGGCCCGGTACATTTCGCTTCCCTGCAAATCTCCGCTGTAGATTCTTAAGGGGACATTTTGCATGGAAGCAAAGGGAAGCATTTCAAAAACTTCTCTGATGCCGTCCGGAAAAAAGGGCAGGGGGATGACGCCGCCTGAAAAGAATTCCACCATGGATACCGTCACCATGCGCAGACCCATAGGAGATATGGTGAAAAAGCAAAGCATATAAATCAGCATACAGAAAGCCACGGTGACGCCCACGCCCAGCAGCATGGTGAGGAAAAACAGGAAAAAGGCTGAAAGCCCGGCCGGCGCCATCAGCCCATAAGGAGCGGGCAGGATAAGTGCCAGAACCAGGATGGGCATACAGCGCAAAAGGGCTCTGGAAAAGCGGTTGGCAAGGTTTCTGGAAAACCACATATTGTAAATGTTGATGGGGCGGCAGAGCTCGTAGGCAATATTTCCGTTCAATATGGAATCAAAGATTTCGTTTTCCACTACCCATGTAACAAAAAGAGCAAGGAAAGCCTGCTGCAGCCATACATAGGCACAGGCGGCCTCAAGGGTCATGGGGAAGGCGCCGGGGTCAGTCCGGTAAAATGCCCGGAACATAAGTATTTCCATGGCGCCCCAAAAGAACTGGGTGGCTATTCCGGCCAGCGCGGCAACGCGGTATTGAAGCCCCATACTGAAACGGAGCCTGAAAAAAGCAATATATTTTCTCATGGGAATCCTCCTTTTATTATAGGTTATGACTCCTGTAAAAGGAGGCAAGACCTTCCTCGGTGCTTTCAAACCCTTCACTGATATCCGCAAGGGTTCCGTCCAGCAGGATTTTTCCTTTACCGATTAGGATAATACGGCTGGTGAGGGCTTCGATGTCCTGCATATCATGAGTGGTCAAGATTACGGTGGTCTTTTTTTCCTCATTCAACTTCAAAATGAAATCCCTGACTGCCAGCTTGGAGACGGCGTCCAGACCGATGGTGGGCTCGTCCAGAAACAGGATTTTGGGGTCGTGAAGCAGGGAGGCGGCAATTTCGCACCGCATTCTCTGGCCCAGAGACAGCTGACGGGTGGGAGTGCGGAGAAGATCAGAGAGTCCAAGCATATCGCTCAGCCGCTCTAAATTGCGGCGGTAGATATGTTCATCAATTCGATAGATTTCCTTTAACAGCTCAAAGGAATCCATAACCGGCACATCCCACCAGAGCTGAGTGCGCTGGCCGAAAACCACGCCGATATTTTTTACATGTTCAATTCTGTTTTTCCATGGGGTTAATCCGTTAATCAGACAGGTTCCTTCCTCGGGGGTAAGGATACCGCTTAAGATTTTGATGGTAGAGCTCTTTCCGGCGCCATTGGGGCCTATGTAGCCTACCATTTCACCGTCAGAGATGGTGAAGGAAACGCCGTCAAGGGCGTGGATGAGCTCGTATTCCTTGCGGAACAGAGCCTTGAAGGCCGAAGAAAATCCGGCGTCACGTTTAGAGACCTTGTAGGTCTTGCACACATTTTCCATGGTGATCATGTTTGCTTCCTCCTGGTAGTATTATAGTGGGTATAACTTGCCAAGCCGGTCTGCCAGCACCGGGATATTGCCGGAGCTTTACCGCAGGTAAGTATGGAGTTGTACTGCCTTTGCCAGTCCTGAATTTCTCTGTATTCAAAAGTATTCAAATGGGGCGAAAGGAATTTCAGTATATCATAACGGAAGTACAGAGTCAATTGAAATTTTCCTCGCTGAATAATTACCAACAATCCACTATTCGTTACATTTGTCGGTATAAGCTAAGCAATGCTCGAAAAAATGCCGATACAATTGAAAGAGAAAGGACTGCTTATGTGTAAAAAGCAAGATCATATATACAAAAAGCAGCGTACAGGGATAAAGGACTATCCCGAAGACAGGAGGTAGATGGAGCTATGAAGGTACAGAATACAACAATTTTTATGGGCGATGTTCTGGGAAATGCCGGCCGGGGCGAGAGACTTTCCGGCAATGCACAGGAAAAGGAAGGCCGTCAGAGCGTTTTTGCAGGAGATTTGAGCAAAAATTTTGATCCCATTGCTCAGAAGCAGCAAAGCGCCCGCAAGAAGATCATGAAAATTGTAGGCGATGCATGGGCCGGCGACCAGGCCATAACGGACGAGCTGGCAAATGCCAGAACGAAAATGGAAGAAAGCAGGAAAGCCATGGGCGAGGCCAATTCCGAAATCAGGTGGTTGGAGGATGAGCGTGCGGCTCTCAGGGAGTCCTATGGCGTTGCAGAGGATTCCCAGGAAGAGCAGGATTTAAAACTTCTGGAAAAGGAACATACTGCCAGAACCTTTGGCGGCGTCTCTCTTTCGAAGGATGAGAGGGAGCGCCTTGCGCAAATCCATGAGGAGGGACTCACCGAATATCAGCAGCGTTCCATGGAGCTGTATGAGGGTGAGGATTACTACAAAAAGCAGCTGAATGAGGCGAAAGAACAGATGCAGGCGGCTAACGGAACTGCTTCCGCCATCAAAGATGCCATGGCGAAAAACCAGACCATGATCAAGGCGCAGAATACAGCGGAACAGATCGAGGAATCCACCCGCAAGGAGATCGTTGGCATGCTGTTAGACGAGGCTAAAGATCATATCGACGAGGAGATGGAGGAGAAGAAGGACGAGGCCCTCGAGAAAGCCGAGAAGGAAAAGGAAGAGGAAGAGAGAATCGAGAAGATCAAGGAGGAAAAGGACGAAAAGGAAGAATTCTCGGAGCAGGTTGCGGATTCCACAAAGCTTATGACAGAGGCGGACAGTACCATGGAGGATGTCCAGAGAGAGATCAAAAAGGTGATGGATGAGATGAAGCTTCTGGAGGAGGATATCAAGGGTGCGGCGGTAGATACCTCCATGTAGGTTTTGATGTGGGAAAGCAGAAAATATCTGCCGGTAATCACTCAGATTTCCTCGAAGTCAATCTCTTTCCCGGAAAGAAAGCTCATAATATATTCATCCCAGAGCTTATCCGGGGTTTTGTCAGGAAGAAAGGTATAAAAAGCGGTGGCAGTGGTGCATGTGAGCACACTGCCATCGTATTTTATGTTCAGAACAAAAGCCCTGATATCGGACAGGGTAACTGCGGCGTCTCCTGCCTCAAGAATCTGCCTGATGAGTTCAGGTTTGAGATGGAGAGTCAGCTTGAAATTCACCGGAGTACGCTTTCCTTTGATCAGATCAAAGCAAAGACCGCGCATATCCGTCCACTGAGAAAATTCATAAGGGGGCAGAACGCCGTCATCATTAATGTCTCCGGTAAAAAATTCTCTGACCATATGGCCGTCGATCACAAAGGTATTGTAGGTTGTGACGGCGGCCTCTGCCAGCAAAAAGGAATCAAAGGTATCTGTTCCCAAAAGCCGCCCCATAAATTTTTTTATATCCTTGATCCTGCAGGCTTTCATAAATATGCCCTTTCTGTGATGAAAATTATTTCTGTCGGTATTTTTCTGCCTGATCTGCAATCAGCGCCTGATCCTCAAAGTAATTGATCTTCATGGAAGCCTTTACCTCGTCTAAGGTTTTCGCCGCGGTTTGCCGTGCAAATTCGCTTCCCTTTTTGAGAATCTCATAGACAGCAGGAATATCCTGTTCCCATTCCTTTCGCTTCGCGCGGATAGGGGTAAGAGTTTCTTCCAGAACACGGTTTAAAAATTTCTTTACCTTCACATCGCCAAGGCCGCCTCTTCTGTAGTGGGCTTTGAGTTCCTCCAAATTGGCGTACTCAGGCAGATATTCGGCAAACATCTCATCTCTGCAAAAAGCGTCCAGATAAGTAAAGACCGGGTTGCCCTCCACTTTGCCGGGGTCAGATACCTGCAAGTGATTAGGGTCGGTGAACATGGACATTACTTTTTTGCGTACATCCTCTGCGGTATCGGAGAGATAAATGCAGTTATTTAAGGACTTACTCATCTTTTCTTTGCCATCAGTGCCGGGAAGCCGAAGGCAGGCTTGGTTTTCCGGAAGAAGAGGATCGGGTTCTACTAAAGTATCCCCATACACAGAGTTAAATTTGCGGACGATCTCCCTGGTCTGCTCGATCATGGGAAGCTGATCCTCCCCTACGGGAACGGTGGTAGCCTTGAATGCGGTGATATCCGCTGCCTGGCTGATGGGATAGGTAAAAAAGCCTACCGGAATGCTGGCCTCAAAATTTCGCATCTGAATCTCAGACTTTACGGTTGGATTTCGTTGGAGACGAGAAACTGTCACCAGATTCATGTAATAAAAAGAAAGCTCGCAGAGCTCAGGAATCTGGGACTGGATCAGTAAAGTGGTTTTCGCCGGGTCAAGCCCGCAGGATAAATAGTCTAAGGCAACCTCGATAATATTCTGGCGCACTTTTTCGGGATGCTCCGCGTTGTCCGTAAGTGCCTGTGCATCGGCGATCATTATAAAAACTTTATCATAGATACCGGAATTCTGCAGTTCTACCCTCCTTTGTAGGGAACCGACATAATGGCCTACATGGAGAGGGCCAGTGGGTCTGTCACCGGTTAAAATAATTTTAGGCATGGCTTGCTACTCCTTTTTATTGTAAAATAATCATCTGTTTCTATTATACAGATTTGGACGGGATAAGCAAGGTGAGAATTGAATAAATCAGGCAGGAGTGTTAAGATAATGCAAGATAAAAGGAAAGCAGGGGAAAGGAGCTTCAAATGATTCTTAAAAGAATAGCCGGGGATTTAAGGGGAGCGGCCAGGGTGGGAGCGGTGTTTCTGATTTATTATCTGATCATCCATTCCATCTTTCATGCGTTCTGCCCATTTTTGGTGACGACAGGATTTCCCTGTGCCGGCTGTGGGCTTACCAGAGCGGCGCTTTATCTTCTAAAGGGGCAGGTAAGCAGGGCGGCTCATATTAACCCTTCCATTTTTTTGCTCCTTTGCTTTGTACTTTATTGTGGTTACTTTCGCTATATCAAGGAGGGCCCTGTCAGGGGGCTCAAAATAGCTCTTGGGGTGTTGGTAGCAGGGATACTGGCCATATATGCTGTTCGTATGTATTTCTATTTTCCGCAGCAGGCTCCTTATGTATATCGGAGCAATAACCTTTTGGCTGCATGGGTTCCCGGCTACCAGGAATGGGTGGGGAGTATTCTTGAGCAGATAAGGGATTATCGCATGGGAAATGGCTAAAACTTATCTGCTCCATCTTCCGGATGCGCCGCAGGGAAGGATCAGCCCGCTTTCCCTTACAGGAAGTCCGATTTCCGAGGAAACAGCCGTTCCCCCCATTTTTTTGACCACGGTGGTATTAAGCATATAAGTAAGCACCGCCGGCTGTAAGCCGGTAGTGTAGGAATTGATCAGGAAAAAAAGGGCATCTTGGCCAAGGAGCTGAGTTGCCAGCTCAAGAAAGGGATAAAGCCCTTCCTCGATTTTCCAGATTTCTCCTTTGGGACCTCTTCCATAGGAAGGGGGATCCATGATAATACCGTCATAAGTGTTGCCCCGGCGAATCTCCCGCTCCACAAACTTTACGCAGTCATCCACCAGCCAGCGGATGGGCGCGTCGGCGAGGCCGGAAGCGGCGGCGTTTTCTCTGGCCCAGGTAACCATACCTTTGGATGCGTCCACGTGAGTTACGCTTGCCCCGCAGGAAGCGGCGGCTAAGGTGGCGCCGCCTGTGTAGGCGAACAGATTCAAAATTTTTACAGGGCGGCCTTCTTTTTTATCCGATAAGCCTGTCCGGGAAGCCACCGCACGCCTGATAATATCCGAAAACCAGTCCCAGTTTACGGCCTGCTCGGGGAAAAGTCCGGTATGTTTGAAACTGAAGGGTTTTAGGCGAAAGGTGAGGGCGCCGTAACGGATGCTCCACTCCTTTGGAAGGCCAAAGAATTCCCATTCTCCGCCACCCTTGGAGCTTCTGTGGTAGTGGCCGTTTAATTTATGCCATTCCTTTGCGTTTTTGGGAGTGCTCCATATGACCTGGGGGTCCGGGCGCAGCAGAATATATTTGCCCCAGCGCTCTAACTTTTCTCCGCAGGAGGTGTCCAGTACCTCATAATCTTTCCAATGATCAGCGATCCACATAAGGTTGTTGTCCTTTCAAAATTTTTTACCTGTAGATGATTGTCAAACCATTTACAGGAGACACATTGTAACTATTCAGCCTTCGGCTTCATAGTTACGGAATCTGCCCATTTATAAGTCGCCTACGGCGAGGGGCAGATTCCCTCTTGGCTCAATTTACACGTTTTTACGGACTTTGCAGCAGGTGCAAAGTCCTGGGATGAATAGTTACGACACATTACAGTATATAGTATTGATGCGCTTTTGTGAAGATATTTGCGCGGCTCATGCAAGGAGAAACAGTAATGGCAGATTCAGATCACAGATGTCCGGGCTGCAGGCGCCTTAGCTGTGACGGGTGCGGGCTCTACCGGGAAAGAATAAACAATACGAGGGCGGTCGGGAAAAGAGAGCGGCCGCAGGCACTGCAAACCAATAAGCAGATAAATGTCCAATTTCCACAGAGCTTTCAGCCGGAAAAGGGGGAGGGGCTGGGCCTTTGTGTGGACGTGGGAACTACTACCCTGGCCGGGATGCTGTGGGATTTGGAAAAGGGACGGCTCCTGGATGCTCAGACGGCCACCAATCCCCAGGCAGTCTTCGGAGCGGATGTGGTAAACCGGGTTCAGGCGGCACAGGAGAACGAAAAGCGAAAAGCGATGCAGGGGCTTCTGGTCAGGGAATTGGACGAGATGGCTTTTCATATGGCAGAGCGGGCACAGGGGAAGAGAGAAATGGTGAAAAAAGTAACCATAGTCGGAAATACGGCCATGTGTGAAATTCTGCTGGACATAAAGCCTGAGGGGCTCTGCAGTGCCCCTTTTGTTTCGGATTATGAGGGTGTGGCCTGCCGGCCGGGAAGTGAGCTCGGCTTTGAATATCTAAGAAGTGCTCAGATAGCAGTGCTTCCTCCCATAGGAGGTTTTGTGGGAGCGGACGCACTGGCGGTTGCCGGGTATGTGAGCCGGATGGGTCAGGGAGCGAATATCCTGGCGGTGGATATCGGAACGAACGGCGAAGTCCTTTTGCTAAGTCAGGGCAGGCGTCTTGCCTGTTCTGCGGCGGCAGGGCCCGCACTGGAGGGCGGGGCAATCAGTCAGGGAATGCGCGCCGCCCGGGGGGCTATCGATATGGTTTCGGTGGGAGGAAGGTTTCCTGTGCAGGATATTGTCTGCAGGGTGATCGGTCAGGGAGAACCAAAAGGAATCTGCGGTTCCGGCCTGGTGGATGCCCTGGCGGTGTTATACCGGGAAAAGGTGCTTGATGCGTCCGGTTATATGAGAAGCCCTAGGGAGGCAAAAGCTCATGGAGCACCAGAGCGGCTTTGCCGCAGAATAAAGGAGGAGAGAGCCTCTCGCAGGTTTCTTTTGACGGACGAAAAAAGTCCTGTGTATCTAAGGGCAGAGGATATACGTCAGCTCCAGCTCTCTGTCAGCGCCATTCGTTCCGGGATGGAAATTCTGCTTAGAAAGGCCGGACTCTCTGCCCAGGAGCTGGATGGATTTTATCTTGCGGGAGCCTTTGGGTCCTATATCGGTATAGAAAGCGGGATTACCATAGGGCTTTTTCCAGATATGCCCAGAGAGCGGCTGATCCAGGCGGGAAATCTGGCAGGGACAGGGGCGGCCATGGCTCTTTTATCCCCCCGGACTCTGAGAGAGCTGGAGGAGGAGAGCAGGGGTTTTGAACATATAGAGCTGGCACAGGAGAGGGATTTTGAGGAATTGTTCCTGACTCATATGGAATTACCCTGAAAATCCCGGAAGAGTGCCGACATAAAAAGAAAGAAGGACAGAAGATGGACAGGAGCTTTTTAAAGAACAAAAAAAGGATTGTAGTAAAAATAGGTACCACCACAATTACGCATGTAGATACAGGACATTTAAACCTGATTAAGATGGAAAAGCTGGCAAGAGTATTAACCGATATCCGTAATCAAAACAAGGAGATAGTGATTGTCTCTTCCGGCGCTATCGGCGCGGGAAGAAAAGCTCTGGGAATTCAGGGAAGGCCCGGGAGTCTTGCACAAAAGCAGGCATGTGCGGCGGTAGGACAGGCAAGGCTTATGATGATCTATCAAAAGCTGTTTGCAGAGTATAATCAGACCATAGCCCAAATCTTGATCACAAAGCGTACCATGACCAATGAAATCAGCAGGCACAATGCGGAGAATACCTTCCGGGAACTTTTGCACCTGGGAGTTATCCCTATTGTAAATGAAAATGATACGGTTTCCACAGATCAGATCCAGGATGAGAATTTTGGCGACAATGACACGCTCTCGGCTACGGTTGCGGAGATGGTGGGAGCAGATATGCTGATCCTCTTATCGGATATTGACGGGCTTTATACGGATGACCCCAGAAACAATAAGAAGGCGGAGTTTATCAGTTGTGTGGAGGAAATCGACGAGAAGCTGATCGCCTGCGCCAAGGGAGCAGAGACTGCCTTCGGCACCGGAGGCATGACTACCAAGCTTGCGGCGGCTCAGATTGCAGGCGCCGCAGGAGTGGATATGGTCATCGCCAATGGGGATGATGTGGTCAATATCAGCAGGATCTTGGAGGGGAGAGAGATCGGTACTCTGTTTAAGGCATGAATGGTTATGGATGATATCCGCGCCCTCCCACTCAGGAGAGCCTGTGAATAAAAAGGCCGCTCCTGAGCTTGGGTTCAAACCAGGTGGACTTGGGAGGCATGAGAAGCCCGGCGTCGGCAACGGCAAGGAGCTCGGAAATGGAGGTGGCAAACATGGAAAAAGCCACTGTCATATCCCCGGCCACACGCCGTTCCAACTCGTCAAGCCCCCGGATGCCGCCTACAAAGTCAATGCGTTTATCGAGCCGTGGGTCTTTGATGCCGAGAACCGGAGCAAGAAGGTAATCCTGCAGGATAGAAACGTCCAGTCCTTTGACCGGATCGGGGGAATGCAGTTTTTCGTGGGCGGTGAGCAGATACCAGCGATCTGCAAGGTACATGCCGAAGGTTCCCTTCCGGCTGGGCGCTACCTGCTCGCGTCCTTTATTTTGGGCGGTAAATCCGGCCTTCTCGATCGCTTTAAGAAAATCCTTTGGAGTAAGGCCGTTTAAATCCTTCACAACCCTGTTGTAGGGCATGATATAAAGCTGATCGTCAGGAAACAACACGGAGAGAAAACGGTTGAACTCCTCTTCCCCTGTATAATCCGGGTTAGCCATGCGTCTTTGCAGGCCGACCTTTACAGCGGAAGCACAGCGGTGATGGCCGTCGGCTATGTAGGTACAGGAAAGCCCGGCAAAACAGGTCTCTATCTGTGATAGCATTTTTGGCTCTGAAATACGCCATACCCGGTGGGAGATGCCGTCAGGTGAGACAAAATCATACAGGGGTGTCTGGTGTTTGGCGGCGCTGACCAGTTTGTTTAACTCTGCCTGAGAGCGGTACACCAGAAAAATCGGCCCGGTATGGGCGTTTGTTACATCTACATGCCGGATGCGGTCTTGTTCCTTGTCCTCACGGGTATTTTCGTGTTTTTTGATGAGCTTATTCTGATAATCGTCAATGGAAGAACAGGCGACAATTCCGGTCTGGGAGCGGCCCTCCATAATCAGCTCATAGATATAGTAGCAGGGCGTTTCTTCTATTATAAAGGCGCCCTCTGCGATCATGGCATCAAGCAGTTCCCTGGCCTTTGCGTACACTCTTGGATCATAGGTATCCACTTCATCGGGGAACTGGGTTTCCGCCCGGTCAATCCTCAAAAAGGAGAGAGGTTCTCTTTTTATCTCAGCAGCGGCCTCCTTCCGGTTATATACGTCGTAGGGCAGGGCGGCCACATGGGGCGCTGCTTCGGGTGTGGGCCTGATACCGTAAAAGGGCGTGACTTTTGGCATATGGGTTCCTCCTTGTATCGCTTAATCAATGTTATCCTGTCATTTCTTCCAGAATAGCGTAGGAACTTTTCGGAGTCAATCTTTAATTTTTCAGATTCAGTTCATAGATTTTAACGGTCTCAGCGGTCTCAGCGCATCCAGCCTTTTTGCCGCGTTCGACCCAAGATAAGGGGAGAGCTGGTCAAATTGGGAGAAGGTAAGCTCGCCTCCCTCTCCCAGATATTTTTCCAGAACCTTTTCCAGAGAGCTGCTTCCAAGATAAGGCGCGCAGTCACTGATCAGTTCAAAAGAAATATCGTCCATGGAAAGCAACACATCTCTCAGCCCTTCTGAGCCTAAATAGGGGGCGCACGCATACACGGTATCGCCGGAAAATTTCCCGTCTGCGGCCAAAAGCAGATCTTTTAACCCGTCCCCGCCGATATAAGGGGCCATATTGATTATAATATGATCGCCAAGATGGTCGATCTTACCACTTTTTATAGCCTCTCCCAGATAAAGGGCGGATAAATCCGGATTGGAATAAATGATAAGGTCTGTCAGTTCTTCATCGGTCAGAGATGTTCCCTGCTCCAGTAAAAGGGCAAAAGCCTCGCTCACTGTCTCTTCATCCAGATAATAAAGCAGCTCCATCAGCTGATCTTTATCTACCTTCCCCTTTTTGATTTCCGCAGTCATGATTTCACTTTGTTCATCCTTTTCTGAGTAGTAGACCGCTTCAAAATCGTTTCCCTGCAGAGAAGGATGCTCCACCAGAAGGTTTTTGACCTTTGCCCCCTGGCCAACGAATTTAATGACGTTTCTTCCGGCTTTCATGTTCACGGTAAAGGAATCGTTTTTTCCGGTCTCGTTGATCACAGTCACCACGCCGTCGGGATTTACATGGACGAGCTTAAATTGCCCGTCTAGTATTTCAAAAGCGGAATCCACCTCCAGCGAAACATCTTTTCTGACATTGACAATTCGAACGGAAGCGGTTCCATTCAGGTACATTCCGTCACACTTTATTCTCTGGCCGCCTCCCGAATAACTGTTCATGTGCCATTGGTCATTTATGTCTTTTCCGGCAATCAGGCTGTCATCCTCATAAGCTTTCCAGGCTGCTGAGAGTTTATCTGCCAGAACGGGTTTATTCAAAAAGTCATCCAGCCCTGTATCCGTCAGGTTTTCCAGGGCAGCTCCCAATGTGTCCCAGAAGGAAACATATTCAGCCGCTGTCTCATCCCAGGAGGAAGAATATTCATCCCCTCTATCCATGGAAAGACGTACCGGCATGGCATCAGGTTCGGTCTGCATACTTCCGCAGGCGGACAAAAGAAGGAGAATCCCTGCAAGGCAGAGGGAAATTACTGCCCGTAAGCCGCCGGTTTTTTTGTAGTGCAGAATTCCTTTTAATCTCACTTTTAAATCTTCCTTTCTCTCTAATAGTGTGGTGGAGGGGATGTTTTTGCGCAGCTTCACATTTTTCCCGGCCGTATTGATCAGCATATTGCCGTAAGCCTTTTTCCCCTCCTGTGACAATGCGGTGAGCACAGCCTCGTCGCAGGAGAGCTCACAGTCGATATTCAGCTTTATTCCGATCAGATATAGAACGGGATTAAACCAATGGATACATAAAAGCAGTTGGAATGCCCACTTATACCACAGATCCCTGCGCTTTACATGGAGCAGCTCATGGTGGAGCACCATCTGTAAATCTTTTAAGAGCCAATCTTCTTTTGGCAGGATGATCACGGGACAGACAAGTCCTACGGTAATCGGCACAGAAACATTTTCGTTCACATACAGGGCAGGCTTTTTTCTCATAGAAAGCCTTTGCATCAGCTCTTCTGCCATATGATTGATCCGGTCATCACAAACAGCGATACAGTCCTTTTTGATTCCAGAGGTAAAATACAGATAGTTTTTCAGCTTGACAGACAGGCTGATTCCTGCGCCCACAAGCCAGAGGATTCCCAGAATCATTCTCCAGTCAGCGCTTATGGTTTGCTTTTCTGACTGTGAAAGTTCCGTCTCCTGCGTTGATGGGAGTTCCTTCTGCACCGATATTTCCCCCAAATCGGATGGCTTTTTGAAACCTGAAAAACTCTGGTAAGACCTGGCATCCGTTGTCTGTATGGCGGCAAAAGAGTAAGGCGACTCAAAGTAAATCGGAATTACAAGTCTTGCAATTACCAGAAGCCAGATATAATAATTCCATCTTCTGGAAAAAATTCTCCCGGTAACGGGACGTATTAATATAAGTAACAATCCTGTCAAAGCGCCTGACAGGGACAACGATATAATACACATATAAAAATCTGTCCTATGCTCATGCCATGCTCCTTCAGCAATTTTGATTAAAATAGCTGCGAAGCTCCTGGATGTCTTCCTCAGTAAGCGCCTTGCTGTTCACCAGCGCTGCCGCCAGATTCCGGGAGCTTCCCTTAAAGAATTTATCTACGAAATTTTTTGTTTCTTCCCTGACGTACTCTTCACGCCCAATACAGGGAGTATAATAATAGACCTCCCGTTTTTCCTGGCTGATGACATTCTTTTTTAAGAGCCGCTGAATCAGGGTGAGTACTGTGGTTCTCTCCCATTTTTTACCCTCTCCCAGGCGGCTGCGGATTTCGCTGGCGCTCAAGGCCCCGTCTGCGGTCCACAAAACCTCAAGAATCTCTAATTCTGCGTCAGAAACGTTGATTTTTTTCTCCATGCTGACCCCCTTGCCTTTCTGCAGTCCGTAAATTAAGAGTCTACTTTTGTAGACAATATAAGTTTACACATGTAGACATGGAATGTCAACCTTTTTCTATTTAAAAAAATTTTATTTTGCAAAAATTTTTCTGAAAAGTGCTTGCAACTTCTTTTTATATCATGTATACTACGAAGTGCTGTGACATGATAGCGATGAAGCGTGAGGTTGCTGCTTCTGCCGAAAGGCACTGCAGGTTTTCCGTGGAGCGAATGTCAAGAAGGCCGGTAAAGAAGAAGCGCACTGATATGTGTCTGGCTTCTCCTTGCTGCAAGTCCGGTCTTAAGAACCTGACGGCAAGTCACTGTACAAGCACATAGTCTGCCGGAGAGCAGAAACACGGGCGTTAAGCGTGTTTGCATATAAGAGTGCGGTTATACTGCACATTATTTTATAAGCAGACAGGACACGCACGGAGGAGTGTACAGTCACCGCTTGTCGTACTTAATTCACTTAAAAGTGCGAAAAGGAGGCGGCTTTTTTTATGGCAAGTCAAGTAATGAGAATCACACTCAAGGCATATGATCATCAGCTGGTTGATGCATCTGCCAAAAAGATCATCGAAACGGTTAAGAAGAATGGATCCCAGGTGAGCGGACCGGTACCCCTTCCCACTAAGAAAGAGGTAGTTACCATCTTAAGGGCGGTTCACAAATATAAGGATTCCAGAGAGCAGTTCGAGCAGAGAACTCACAAGAGACTGATTGATATCATTTCCCCCACCCCCAAGACGGTGGACGCTCTTCAGAGGCTGGAAATGCCTGCCGGCGTATATATTGATATCAAGATGAAAAGCAAATAACTTTGCTGCAAATAATTGTTGCAGATAATTTGCAATCATTTATGTTTTAACACCCCAGCACTAGAATGGCCCGATAGCGGCCCGCTGTAGAAAAAATGGAGGTAAAGAAATGAAAAAAGCGATTTTAGCTACCAAAGTCGGAATGACTCAAATCTTCAAAGAGGATGGAAGCCTGGTTCCTGTAACCGTACTTCAGGCCGGTCCCTGCGTGGTGACACAGATCAAGACGGTGGAAAACGACGGTTACGAGGCAGTTCAGGTGGGATTCGTTGATAAGAAAGAAAGAATCACCAACAAGGACAAGGGCGGAAATAAGGAAATCGTCCACAGACATGGCGTTGGCAAGGCTCTCAAAGGACATTTTGACAAGGCAGGCGTACCCTGCAAGAGATATGTGAGAGAGTTCAAGTTCGAAAATGCAGGAGAATATACCCTTGGAAGCGAGATCAGGGCCGATATGTTTGAAGCCGGCGACAAGATCGACGCATCTGCCATTTCCAAAGGAAAAGGATTCCAGGGTGCAATCAAGAGACACGGACAGCACAGAGGTCCCATGGCTCATGGTTCCAAGTTCCATCGCCATCAGGGTTCCAACGGTGCATGCTCTTCGCCCAGCCGCGTGTTCAAGGGAAAAGGAATGCCGGGACATATGGGCTGCGTAAAGGTTACGGTACAGAACCTTGAGGTAGTGAGAGTGGATGCCGAGAAGAATCTGCTGCTTGTAAAAGGCTCCGTACCGGGCCCGAAGAAAGCGCTGATCACAGTGAGAGAAACTGTGAAGACTCAGATTTAAGGCGATTGATGAAAGGAGGACCATTCAGATGGCAAACGTATCTGTTTTTAATATGGAAGGCAAAGAAGTTGGTACGATTGAATTAAGCGATGCGGTATTTGGCGCTCCTGTAAATGAGCACCTGGTACACATGAGCGTTGTACAGCATCTTGCCAATAAGCGTCAGGGAACACAGAAAGCAAAGACACGCTCTGAGGTTTCCGGCGGCGGAAGAAAGCCCTGGAGGCAGAAAGGAACCGGCCACGCAAGACAGGGTTCCATCAGAGCTCCCCAGTGGAAGGGCGGCGGCGTGGTATTTGCTCCCGTGCCGAGAGATTATTCTTTCAAATTAAATAAAAAAGAAAAAAGAGCAGCACTCAAATCCGTTCTCACCAGCAGGGTGCAGGATGGCAAGCTGATCGTTGTGGATGAGCTTAAGTTTGACGAGATCAAGACAAAGAAATTTAAGGCTGTGATGGATAACTTAAAGGTAAACAAGGCACTGGTTGTTCTGGCTGATAACGATGAGAAGGTAATCCTTTCCGCAAGGAATATTCCTACCGTTAAGACCACCCAGGTAAGCACAATCAATGTTTACGATATCCTGAAGGGCGACACACTGGTTCTTACCAGGGATGCAGTAGCCAAGATTGAGGAGGTGTATGCATAATGGCAGCGATTTTATATTATGACGTAATTCTGAAACCGGTTATCACCGAGAAGAGTATGGCTGGTATGAGCGAAAAGAAATATACCTTTCTGGTTCATCCCGAGGCAAATAAGACCATGATCAGGGAAGCCGTTGAAAAGATGTTCGAGGGAACAAAGGTTGCCAAGGTAAATACCATGAATATTCCGGGCAAAAAGAAAAGACGCGGCATGACGGTGGGACAGACAGCCAGGACGAAAAAGGCGATTGTATGGCTGACAGAAGACAGCAAGGATATTGAGATATTCACCGGCCTGTAGAAAAAGGCTGGCGGGGCCAGCCTTGCAAGTTCGCTTTGCGGACTTACGGGTAATGAAAACCTTAAAGGCCAGTGAATAAAATATGCACACATAAGTGCGATAAGAAATGAGGATTTGAAAGGAGATAAAGTCATGGGAATTAAGACATACAACCCATATACACCTTCCAGAAGAAATATGACCGGCTCCGATTTCGCGGAGATTACCAAGACGACACCTGAGAAGTCGCTTGTCGTATCTCTGAAGAAGAACGCCGGACGTAACAATCAGGGAAAGATTACAGTGAGACACCGCGGCGGCGGCGTTAAGAGAAAATACAGACTTGTTGATTTTAAGAGAAATAAAGAGGGAATCCCTGCTACCGTAATCGGTATCGAGTATGATCCCAACAGATCGGCCAATATCGCCCTGATCTGCTACGCAGACGGCGAGAAAGCCTATATTCTGGCTCCTGAGGGACTGACCGACGGCATGAAGGTCATGAACGGACCCGAAGCTGAGGTGAGGATCGGCAACTGCCTTCCCTTATCAGCAATTCCCGTAGGTACTCAGGTACACAACATTGAATTATATCCCGGAAAGGGCGGCCAGCTGGTTCGTTCTGCCGGAAACAGCGCGCAGCTCATGGCTAAGGAAGGAAAGTATGCAACCCTGCGTCTTCCCTCGGGCGAAATGAGAATGGTGCCTGCTGTCTGCAGGGCAACCGTAGGCATTGTAGGAAACGGTGATCACAACCTGATCAAGATTGGTAAGGCAGGACGCAAGCGCAACATGGGCATTCGTCCCACAGTACGCGGTTCTGTTATGAACCCCAACGACCATCCGCACGGCGGTGGTGAAGGCAAGACCGGTATCGGACGTCCGGGTCCTTCCACACCATGGGGTAAGCCTGCTCTTGGTCTTAAGACCCGCAAGAGTAAAAAAGCTTCTGATAAGTTAATCGTAAGAAGAAGAGACGGCAGGGCCATCAAATAATTGAGGAGGAGAGAAGAAAATGGCTAGATCACTGAAAAAAGGACCTTTCGCAGATGCGAGTCTGCTTAAGAAAGTTGATGAAATGAATGCATCAGGACAGAAAAAGGTTATCAAGACCTGGTCCCGTCGTTCCACAATCTTCCCTTCTTTTGTGGGACACACATTTGCTGTACATGACGGAAGAAAGCATGTGCCGGTATATGTGACAGAGGATATGGTCGGACATAAGCTTGGAGAGTTCGTTGTGACCAGAACTTATAGAGGACACGGCAAAGACGAGAAGAAGTCTAAAGTAAGGTAAGGAGGTTTTATCATGGCAAAAGGACATAGATCCCAAATTAAAAGAGAGAGAAACGCGCAGAAAGATACAAGACCTTCAGCTAAGCTGTCTTACGCAAGAGTGTCTGTTCAGAAAGCATGTTTTGTATTAGATGCCATCAGAGGCAAGGATGTGGAAACCGCACTGGGGATTTTGGCATACAACCCCAGATACGCTTCCGGCATTATCAAGAAATTATTGGAGTCCGCCCGTGCAAATGCTGAATATTTGTACAGCCAGGACCCTACCAAATACCCAAATCCGGAAAACCTTTATGTTGCGGAATGCTACGCAAATAAGGGACCTACAATGAAGAGAATAAGACCGAGGGCACAGGGAAGGGCATACAGGATCGAGAAGAGAATGAGCCATATCACAATTGTGCTGGATGAAAGATAGGAGGGAAGTAATTTTATGGGACAGAAAGTTAATCCTCACGGCTTAAGAGTCGGTGTTATTAAGGATTGGGATTCTAAATGGTATGCAGAAGCGGAATTTTCAGATTTCCTTGTAGAAGATTACAATATCAGAAAGTTCCTTAAAAAGAAATTATACAGCGCCGGAGTTTCCAGAATTGAGATTGAGAGAGCTTCCGACAGAGTAAAGGTTATCATCTACACCGCCAAGCCCGGCGTTGTAATCGGCAAGGGCGGCGCAGAGATCGAAGTGACCAAGAAAGAGCTTACCAGGCTGACCGGAAAGAAAGTATTGGTAGACATCAAGGAAATCAAGAGACCGGATAAAGATGCCCAGCTGGTAGCAGAGAACATTGCACAGCAGCTTGAAAACCGTATTTCCTTCAGACGTGCCATGAAGTCCTGCATGGGCAGAACCATGAAGGCAGGCGCTCTTGGTATCAAGACTTCCGTTTCAGGACGTCTGGGCGGCGCGGATATGGCCCGTACCGAGTTTTACAGCGAGGGAACAATTCCTCTTCAGACACTGCGTGCCGACATTGATTACGGTTTCGCGGAGGCTGATACCACCTACGGCAAGGTAGGCGTTAAGGTATGGATTTACAAGGGTGAGATTCTTCCTACCAAGAAGAACGAAGAAAAGACTGTGCAGGAAGGGAGCGATAAATAATGTTAATGCCAAAAAGAGTAAAACGTCGTAAACAGTTCCGCGGCTCCATGAAGGGAAAAGCAACCCGGGGCAACACGATTACCTACGGCGAGTATGGTATTGTTGCCTTAGAGCCATGCTGGATCAAGTCAAATCAGATAGAAGCAGCCCGTATTGCCATGACACGTTACGTAAAGCGTGGCGGTAAGGTATGGATCAAGATTTTCCCTGACAAACCGGTAACGGCAAAGCCTGCTGAGACACGTATGGGTTCCGGTAAAGGTACTCTGGAGTACTGGGTGGCAGTTGTGAAGCCCGGACGCGTTATGTTTGAGATTGCGGGAGTTCCCGAGGATGTGGCAAAAGAAGCATTACGTCTTGCAACCTATAAGCTTCCCTGCAAGTGCAAGGTTGTTTCCAAGGCAGACCTGGAAGGTGGTGTATCAAATGAAAACTAGCAAATATGTAGAAGAATTACAGGCAAAATCAGCTGCAGCGCTGGCTGAGGATTTGGTAGCAGCCAAGAAAGAGCTTTTCAATTTGAGATTCCAGAATGCAACAAACCAGCTGGATAATACCGCAAGGATTAAGGAAGTCAGAAAGAATATCGCAAGAATTCAGACAGTTATTACCCAGAAACAGAAAGAAGCGTAAGACTTCGGGGCAAAGATGAAGCCCATGTTGCAGGAATGTCAGAGAAAGGAGACGTAACGTCGTGGAAAATAGAAATTTGAGGAAAACACGTACCGGTAAGGTTACCAGTGATAAGATGGATAAGACAATCGTTGTGGCAATCGAAGAGCATGTAAAGCATCCTCTTTACAAGAAGGTTGTGAAGAGAACCTACAAGCTCAAGGCTCATGACGAGAACAACGAATGCCGTATTGGTGACACCGTGAGAGTGATGGAAACAAGACCCTTATCCAAAGAAAAGAGATGGAGACTTGTGGAAGTTGTTGAGAGAGCGAAATAAATAGAAGTATGTAAGAAAATTCGGAAGGAGAATTGGCATGATCCAACAGGAAAGCAGACTGAAAGTCGCTGACAATACAGGTGCAAAAGAAATCCTTTGCATTCGTGTAATGGGCGGTTCCACAAGAAGATATGCAAATATTGGCGATGTGATTGTTGCTACGGTTAAAGATGCAACACCAGGCGGCGTTGTAAAAAAGGGTGATGTTGTGAAGGCCGTAGTTGTCCGCACGGTGAAAGGTGCGCGTCGTAAAGACGGTTCTTATATTAAATTTGATGAAAATGCTGCTGTCATCATTAAAGATGATAAGACTCCCAGAGGAACACGTATTTTTGGACCGGTAGCAAGAGAGCTTCGTGAGAAACAGTTTATGAAAATCGTTTCCCTTGCTCCCGAAGTATTATAGGAGGTACCTGGCATGGCAAGCTTAAAAATTAAAAAGGGCGATACGGTTAAGGTTATCGCCGGTAAAGATAAAGGCGCGGAAGGAAAGGTGCTTTCAGTTGACGCAAAGAAACACAAGGTTGTTGTGGAAGGCGTCGGCATGATCACCAAACACACAAAGCCTTCAGCAGCTAACCAGAATGGCGGGATTATTCAAAAAGAAGCGCCCATTGACATTTCCAACGTAATGTACGTACACAAGGGCAAGCCTACAAGAATAGGCTTCAGGCTCGAGAACGACAAGAAACTGCGTTTTGCCAAGTCAACCGGCGAAGTGATTGACTAATTCTGGGAAAGGAGAACTGGAAGCGTGAGTAGACTTAAGACGTTGTATAATGATGAGATCGTAGATGCTATGATCAAAAAGTTCGGATATAAGAATATCATGGAAGTACCGAAGCTTGACAAGATTGTGATCAACATCGGTGTTGGCGAAGCGAAGGAAAATGCCAAGGTATTGGAATCTGCTGTCAGGGATTTGGAAGTCATTACCGGACAGAAGCCTGTTATTACCAGGGCTAAAAAGTCAATCGCCAACTTTAAGATCAGAGAGGGTATGGCTATCGGATGTAAGGTTACCCTGCGCGGTGAGAAAATGTATGATTTTCTTGACCGTCTGGTGAATCTGGCTCTTCCCCGCGTGCGTGACTTCAGAGGGGTAAACCCCAATTCGTTTGATGGAAGGGGCAATTATTCACTGGGAATCAAGGAACAGCTTATCTTCCCTGAAATTGAATATGACAAGGTGGACAAAGTAAGGGGAATGGATGTTATTTGCGTTACCACAGCAAAGACAGATGAAGAAGCACGTGAATTGTTAAGATTGTTTAATATGCCATTTGCAAAATAAAGGAGGTAAATTCATGGCTAAAACATCATTGAAGATTAAGCAGCAGCGTAAACCCAAATTCTCCACAAGAGCATACACTCGTTGCAAGGTTTGTGGACGTCCACACGCTGTTTTGAAGAAATACGGAATTTGCAGAATTTGCTTCCGTGAATTAGCATATAAGGGCCAGATTCCTGGTGTTAAGAAAGCAAGCTGGTAAATTTGCGGCGTTATATAGTAAGGAGGAAAGAAAATGACAATGAGTGATCCTATTGCAGATATGCTTACAAGAATCCGTAATGCAAACACTGCAAAACATGATACAGTAGACGTTCCCTCTTCTAAAATGAAACTGGCTATCGCTGATATCCTTTTGGAAGAAGGTTATATTAAAAAATATGATTTGATCGATGAAGGAAACTTCAAGACTATCCGTATCGTTTTAAAATACGGTGTGGACAGAAACGACAGGATTATCAGCGGTTTAAAGAGAATCTCCAAACCCGGCCTTCGTGTTTACGCAGGCAAGGAAGATCTGCCCAGAGTACTTGGCGGACTTGGTATTGCAATCATTTCCACAAACCAGGGTGTCGTTACTGACAAGAAAGCAAGAGAATTACAGGTAGGCGGAGAAGTACTGGCTTACGTTTGGTAAAACAATGCCGGCCTGCGGCCGGACCAGGAAGAACCTGCGGTTCTTCAGGGTGAATTTAGATCATAAATAAGACAGGAGGTACGGGCATGTCACGTATAGGAAAAATGCCAATCGCGATTCCCGCAGGCGTAACTGTGGATATTGCAGAAAATAATAAAGTGACTGTTAAAGGTCCTAAAGGAACACTGGAAAGAGTGCTTCCAACTGAAATGGAAATTAAGGTTGAAGGAACAGAGGTTTTAGTTTCAAGACCCAATGATTTAAAGAAAATGAAATCTTTACACGGCCTTACAAGGACACTGGTCAATAACATGGTTGTCGGCGTAACAAATGGCTATGAAAAGAAGCTGGAAGTAAACGGTGTTGGTTACAGGGCAGCAAAATCCGGAAATAAGTTGACCTTATCTTTAGGATATTCCCACCCGGTTGAGATGATTGATCCGGAAGGCATTGAGACAGTTGTCGAAGGACAGAATGTCATCATCGTTAAGGGTATTGACAAAGAAAAAGTCGGCCAGTTCGCAGCAGAAATCAGGGATAAGAGAAGACCGGAACCTTACAAGGGCAAAGGTATCAAATATGCTGATGAAACGATCAGACGTAAAGTTGGTAAGACTGGTAAGAAATAGATAAGGAGAGTGTAGAGATGGTTCGTAAAGAGTCGAGACAAAAAGTTCGTGTTAAAAAGCACATGAGAATACGTAACCGCTTCAGCGGTACAACTGAAAGACCTCGTCTTGCAGTATTCAGAAGTAATAATCATATGTATGCTCAAATTATTGACGATACAGTTGGAAATACTCTGGTTGCGGCTTCTACAGTAGAAGGTGAAGTAAAATCGCAGCTTGAAAAGACCAATAACGTTGATGCGGCAGCATATTTGGGAACAGTGATTGCAAAAAGAGCAATCGAAAAAGGTATTGATACCGTAGTCTTTGACAGAGGCGGCTTTATATACCATGGTAAGATCGCAGCATTAGCTGACGCAGCCAGAGAAGCTGGCCTGAAATTCTAGGAAGGGAGAAACTTAACATGAGACATACAATCATCGATGTCAGCGGCATGGAATTGACAGAAAAAGTAGTTTCTATCAAGAGAGTAACTAAGGTTGTTAAGGGTGGACGTAACATGCGTTTTACAGCTCTGGTAGTAGTTGGAGATATGAATGGCCATGTAGGCGCCGGCCTTGGAAAGGCAACGGAAATTCCTGAAGCAATCCGCAAAGGCAAAGAAGATGCAATCAAGAATATGGTTTGCGTTGCAATTGATGAAAGCAAGAGTATTACACATGACTTTACGGGGAAATTTGGTTCCGCTTCAGTTCTTTTGAAGAAGGCTCCCGAAGGTACAGGTATCATCGCTGGTGGTCCTGCACGTATCGTCTGCGAGCTTGCAGGTATTAAAAATATCCGTACAAAATCTCTTGGTTCAAATAATAAGCAGAACGTTGTACTTGCAACAATCGAAGGTTTAAATGCACTGAAAACACCTGAGGAAGTAGCAAGAAAACGTGGTAAATCTGTAGAAGAAATTATGGCATAGGAGGGAACGTAAATGGCAGATCAGAAAATGTTAAAGATTACTTTAGTAAAATCTCCCATCGGAGCAGTTCCCAAGCATAAAGCTACTGTTAAAGCCATGGGACTTAGAAAGCTGAATAAGACCATTACTCTGCCGGATAATGCGGCAACAAGAGGTCAGATTCAGCAGATCAGACATTTATTAAAAGTTGAAGAAGTTTAAAAGATAAGGAGGTGTCAACAGTGAGTTTGGAATTATCAAATTTAAGGCCTGCAAAAGGTTCTAAGCATAGTGATAATTTTAGAAGAGGTCGTGGACACGGATCAGGAAATGGTAAGACTGCCGGTAAGGGACATAAAGGACAGAAAGCGCGTTCAGGAGCGCCCAGGCCGGGCTTCGAAGGTGGACAGATGCCTTTATACAGGAGGATTCCTAAGAGAGGTTTCACATGCCCGAATGCAAAAGAAATCGTTGCGATCAACGTAAGCGTACTCAATGACAAATTTGAAGACGGCGCTGTGATAGACGTAGATGCAATGATCGAGAGCGGCATTGTCAAAAACCCGAAAGACGGCGTTAAGATCCTCGGAAACGGAGAAGTTACCAAGAAGCTTACAGTAAAGGCAAATGCTTTCAGTGCATCCGCAAAAGAAAAAATTGAAGCTGTTGGTGGAACTGCAGAGGTGATGTAAATGCTCACAACCTTGAAAAATGCATTAAAGATCAAAGATATCAGAAATAAACTGTTATTTACCCTGGG